>OCZT010000850.1_pt1 | contig 30993 bp, 30 predicted proteins | sample 1539031 | NCBI WGS metagenome assembly OCZT01 (sample SAMEA3539308, study PRJEB22396) | soil metagenome | biome: tundra; feature: field; material: soil | place: USA | collected 2010-05 | depth 0.15 m | reverse complement strand
GCCAGTCCGCCGCCGGGGCAAAGCACATAGACGCTGCCATCTCTGGTTTCCACGGCCAAGCTAGTCTGATCGGCGGGGAGGCCCTCTTTTCGGGTGAAAGTCGTGAGCTTGGTCTTTCGGAAACGGTCCAAACCGGCGGCGGTGCCGACCCACAGGCTGCCTTCCGGGTCTTCATAGAGCGATAGGATTTTGTCGTCGCTCAGGCGATCGGCGGCGGTGAACGATGAAGTCACGCCCGCGGTGAGGCGGATCAATCCGGCCGCCGTGGTCCCGACCCACAGGTTGCCGTCATGGTCCTTGAGAACTGCGTTCACTTCGCCCTGGATTGTTTGGGGCGCCACGGGCCGCAGAAACGGATTGGGCCTTTCCATGAGGAATAGCCCGTTCAAAGCCCCTACCCACAAATGGCCGCGGTCCTCCTCCAGGGCGCGACTGTTGTACAGGTTTCGAGAGAACTTGGAGAGGCGGCCGTCTTTATAGACCATGAGCGCCGTGGCATCCGCTACCCAGATAGCGCCCTTCTCATCCTCCAGCATGCCGTTGATCCAGCCAACATGTTGGCGAATTACCCGCAGCACGCCATTGTTCGGTATGGCATAGAGGAAATCGTCGGAGCCCACGAAGACCTGGCGCGCCCGGGATTCAAAAAGGACCCGAGTGTCGCCATCGGGCAGCGGGGCGGGAGGCCGGTAGTCGGAGAAGGTTCCGTTGCGGTAGATGAGGGTGTGAGAGATGGAGCGCACCAGGAGGTCGCCGCCGGCGCCCAGGCACATCGCCTTCACCGGTTCGGTGAGAGGTGCGGCCGGCGACCACCGGTTCGACCCGCACGAAGCGAACGCCGTCGAACCGCACCAGGCCGGCTGAAGTGCGGAGCCAGAGATAGCCCTCGGGGCTGTGCAGGATCTGGTAGACGGCCTCGCCGGGTAGGCCATTCTGCGAGGTCCAGACATCGTGGCCGTATTGGTCGATGTGGAGAGCGGGATCCAGAGCCAGAGTGCTGCCCGCCGCGTACAGAATCGATGCGAGGAGCGCGCCCGCTCGCAGGTGTAATCGGCCCATAACGTAGCGCCTCAAACGGGGCACTTCATCTATCGGCTGGAGGCGGGTCCGTCTTTAATTAGCGGTCCGGGGGCGCGTCGTAGCTCGCCGTGGCTTTACCCGCAAGCGGGTACCCTGGTGGCTGGTGGTTGTGCGGCGGGCTACTCCCAGCGCAGCGCGCGCACCGGATCGATGCTGGTCGCGCGGCGGGCGGGAAAGTAGCCCGCCAGGGCCGCCACCGCCACAATGCCCAGCGCGGCCGCGGCTATGGTAAACCGGTCGGTCGCCTGGATACCGAAAAGTTGCGCCTGGATCAAGCGCGTGGCGGCCCACGCAGCGCCCACGCCGATCGCGACGCCGATCGCGGCCAACAGGAGCACCTCGCGCATCACCATCCAAACCACCGAGCCGGTATCCGCGCCCAGCGCCATGCGGATGCCAATCTCCCTGGTGCGACGCGCCACCATGAACGCCATCACGCCATAAAGTCCCAGCGCGGCCAGCAAAGTTGAGACGCCCCCGAACACGGTCGAAAGCGTCGCCAGCAGCCGTTGGATGAACAGCGAGATCTCGATCTGGTCGTCCAGCGTACGCAGGTCGTACATGGGCACGGCCGGATCGACTTCGCGCACCACCCGCCGTATGGTGTTGAAGGTGTTGGTGGCATCGCCATGCGCGCGCAGGTACACGGTCATGCCGTTCACGAAATCCAGTTGCGTGTAAGGAATGTACAGCTCATAGGGGATTTCTTCGCTTATGTTCTCGTATTTGGTGTCGCCGGCGACCCCCACGATTTCGATGTCCATCTTCGTGCCGGGGTCGATTCCCATGCCGATGTGCCGGCCCAGCGGATTCACTCCGCCGAAATAGCGGTGGGCGAATTTCTGGTTGACGATTCCCGCCTTGGGCGCGCCCACAACGTCTTTGATCGTGAAATCCCGCCCCAGCATGATGGGAATCTTCAATGCCGCAAAATAATCGGTGGAGCAGTATTGCATGTGCGGATCGGGAGTTTCGCCCTGCTTGGGCGTGTAGCCCTCGATGGTGACCCAGTTGTCCCATTCGTTATCTTGCAGCACCGGTATCATGGCCAGCGTTTCGCCCTCGATACCGGGCATGGCTTTCAGGCGATCCCTCAGACGGCGGTAATAGTCGAACGTCCAGGGTTTGTCGTAACGGTTCAAGGTGGGCTCCACGGCGAACGACACGAGGCCCCGCACATCGAAGCCCGGGTTCGTGTATTTGAGATTGCGCAAGCTTTGCAAAAACAGTCCAGCGCCGATCAGCAGCAGCAGCGACAGCGCCACTTGGGCCACCACCAGACCCTTGCGAAGCTGGACGGACCCGCCGTGCAACACCGCGGCAGCCTGGTCTTTGAGCGTATCGGCGAGGCGCGGCCGCGTGGATTGTAGCGCCGGCACGAGTCCGAATACGACGCCCGCCAGTACCGCGACGAGCGCCGTAAAGCCGAGCACCGTCCAATCCGGCGTGCTCGAAAGGGAAAGCGGCGTGCTGCCGGTAGGCAGAAATCCGATCAGCGCCTGGTCGATGACCACCGCCAGGACCACGCCGAGCGCGCCGCCAGCCCCCGACAACACCAGGCTTTCCACCAGCAACTGCCGGATCAGGCGCGCGCGGCTGGCCCCCAGCGCGAGCCGCACGGCGATTTCCTTCTGCCGCGCCGATGCGCGCGCGATCAGCAGGTTGGCCAGGTTCGAACAGGCAATCAGCAGAACCAGCGCCACGATGGCCATCAGGGCCAATAACGGTTTGGAGTATGAATCGCGCAGGTAGGACCGGCCCGTCGCGCCCGGCATGAGTTCCAGCGACATTTTCAGGAACTCGCGCTTCACGAAGGGCGACGCCTTGGCGAACTCCTTCTGCTGCACTTCCACGTCGAGAATCTGGTGGAAGAGCGGCTGCAAACCGGCCTGCGCTTTTTCGCGGGTCATACCGGGCTTAAGCCGGCCGAAGACTTCCACCCAGCGAAAACGGCGGTCGTTTAGGCGGTTGAATGTGCCGCCCGGCGGCAAGCTGTTCGTCATCGTAATCGGGATGCGAATCTGCGGCGCAAATCCGGGCTCCACGCCGTCAAAGCCCGCCTGGCTTACACCGATCACCGTGAGCGGGTAACCGTTCACCATGATTTTCCTGCCCAGGATGCCGCGGTCGCCCGCGAAACGGTTCTTCCAGTAGCCGTAGCTGAGAACCGCCAGCGGGTGGCCGCCCTGGTAAAGATCGTCGGAACCGGTGAAGACGCGGCCCATTGTGGCGCCGATGCCCAGCACGCGGAAGAAGTTGCCGGAGACCAATTCGCCTGTGACGAGTTCGGTCCGGCCTTCAAAGGAAGCGCTCATGGTGCTGGTATGCGTGCAAAACATCCCGGCGAAAACCTGATTTTTGTCGCGGATATCCTGGTACATGGGATACGAGAGCTTGTCGCGCCCGTTGTTTCCGCCGTAGTGGCGGCCGCGCCCGGCCAGCATCGCCAGTTGTTGCGGATCTTTCACCGGCAGACGCCGCAGAATGAGCTGATGGATGAGCGTGAAAATGGCGGTATTGGCGCCGATTCCGAAAGCCAGCGAAAGAATGGCTACGGCGCTGAACAGGGGCGCTTTGCGAAGGGTCCGGAAAGCGTAGCGGAGATCTTGCGGGAGAGCGGGCATGGTGATTATACTGCGCGCGCGGCAAAAAGTTACGCAAGACCAGCGGCCATCCCGATTCCGCGATCCCAAAAACACTCAACGAACCAAGCGTAACCGGCGTCAAAGACAGGGAGGAGGGCGTAATGCTGTTGCTCGCCGCGTCGCTTCTATTCATTCCGCATTACGAGGTCACACGCGCGCCAGAGGTGGGCGCAGTTTTGCTGACCACCGACGCAAAGGGCTACGCCTATGTGGCGAGCCAGTCGGTGAAAACGAGCGCGGCGTCTGTCACCAAGCTGGATCCGGACGGCAACCTGGTTTATGAGGTTTCGCCCATGACGAATGCGGGGAACATCACAGCAAGCGTGCTGGATGCCGCCGGCAACATCTATCTGGCTCTTTCCGTTTCACCCCCTTCCGGAGGATTGGTAGAAGGCTTTGTGGCGAAGGTGGATCCGTCGGGGAAGGTGCTCTTCAATTACGGCTTCCTGGCGCCTCTCGCCAACGCTCTGGCACTGGCCTCGGACGGAAGCATCTATCTCGCCGGTTCCGCGACACCGGCAACGCTGCGGACTACACCAGGCGCCTGGGTGCCGGGTTCCCAGACGCCAACGTTGCAGGCTTGGAACCCCTTTGCAATACGGTTGAGTCCAGCGGGCCAAGTAGTGTATGCCACCTTCCTCGACAACTCTGGTGCGGCGCCGGCCAATGACTATCCGAGCGGCACGGCGATCGCGGTGGATGCCGCCGGGAACGCCTACATTGGAGGCCAGACGTTCGACCCGAATTTCCCCACGACGCCGGGCGCCTACCTGACTCAGTGTTGCACCACAACCAGCCCTGCCGCGGCCTTCCTGATGAAGCTGAATCCCTCTGGCAGTGCGCCGATTTACTCTACGTTTCTTCCCGGCGATACGCCCACCTCGATCGTCTTGGATGCGGCGGGCAACGCGAACGTGACCATCGCTGCGATGGTTTCGGCGGCGGCCATCAGCACCGGCCAAGTCAGCGCGGGCGGAGGCCAGTTGACGGGACTGACGACCACGCAACTGGACTCGCTCTTGCCCAACGGCTTGGGGCAAGCCTACGGCGCCGCGATTCCGGACGGGCACGGGAACATCCTGGTGACGGGCCAATCGGCGCCGTCCGGTTTGACGATTTCCGAGGGAGCGTGCTCTTGTGGGACCAACCTCGTGGCGATCGTGAGAGAGGGGGACGGCTCCGTTTTGTATGCCAGCCTCTTGCCGAATGGCGCGGGCGGTTTGGGCATCGCTCCCGATGGCAGCGGCGGATTCGTGGTCCTGGGAACGGGTGGCGTGTACGCGAATGACCGGCCGCTGGCCATGCTGACGCGGTTCGCACCGGCTTTCACGCCTGCACCTGCCATTTTCGGGTTAGCCAACGTGGCGGAAAACCTCGTCGGCGAAGGCCTTGCGCCGGGCGAGATGGTAGGCATCTACGGCACGAATCTTGGTCCCGATCCAGGCGTGCTCGCGGGATTCGCAGGCGGCGCATTGCCACTGGAACTGGGTGGGACGGAAGTCTTGTTTAACGGCATCCGTGCGCCGCTGCGGTGGGCTGGCAATGGTCAGGTCGACGCTCTCGTGCCATTCGAGTTGAGCGGCAGCCGGACGGCCAGCCTGCAAGTACGTGTGAACGGATACTTGAGTTGAGCAATGTGGCGCAACTGCCGGTGCTGACGGCGGAGCCCGCCATCTTCAGCTATCAATCGGGGTTTGCGCTGGCCCTCAATCGGGATGGCAGCATCAATAGCCAGCAGAACCCGGCTCAACTTGGGTCGGTTGTGACGATTTTTGTGAACGGCGCCGGTCTGCAGACGCCCACGCCCGCCGACGGCACCCTGGCGCCATTCGGTCCGCTGGCCGCATCGCCGGTCGAAGTTCAGGCACCCGTGCCTGGCAGTTATGGTGAGCCGATCTGGGAAGACACTCATGTGCTCTACGCGGGAGCAGCCCCGGGGGAGATTGCCGGCCTGCTGCAAGTGAATTTCCGGCTGCCCGCTGCGCAAGCGCCCTTCCAAAACGGCGGAATGGATATCGTGGCGATCGTTGGTGGTCTGTCCACTTCAGCCGCCATTTGGACGCAATAGCGCGCGGTGGCAGTCTACTCCCGCGCGGCTGCCGGCCCACTTCGCCGCGGCCTGCTGCCTCCACCAAGGGCGCAAAACCAAGGCGATACCCGCGCGGCGGCACTCCGCCGAGGACACACACGAATACGCGGTAACGTACGGGCCGCCGCGCTCGTCCTCCATCTTCGTACCCTCCGCGCCATTAGATAACCAACATTAAGTGGTGCTAGTGGCTGTGCTTTTTGTTACACTCAAAATCACCCCAATTGAGGGGAATTCCGATGCGAAGACGCCATATTCTATGGGTGCTGATCGGCGCCGCAGTTTGGGCGCAGGATCCGGCCAAGCTGGCGCCTTATTATCCAACTCCCGAGAGCATTGTTTTGAAGATGCTGGAACTGGGCGGGCTCAAACCAGGCGAAAAGATGTTCGATCTGGGCAGCGGCGACGGACGCATCGTCATCGCGGCAGCCCAGAAGTTCCACGCGGACGCCATCGGCGTGGAGTTGGACAAAGATCTGTGCCGGCAAAGCCTGGAGCGCATCCGCAAGCTCGGTTTGGAAAAAACCGCGCAGATCGTCAATGGCGATATTCTGAAGCAGGATTACAGTTCCGCGGATTTAATTACGGTATATCTGTTGCCAAATTCCAACGATAAAGTGCAGCCGCTGCTGGAGCGGCAATTGAAAAAAGGAGCGCGCGTCGTCGCGCACGATTTCGAATTCAGGGGCTGGACGCCGGTAAAGGTGGAAGATATCGAAGATGATGGCGAGGGCCGCAGCCACACACTTTTTCTATATCGGCGTTAGCCACATGATGAGCGCAAGTGCCAGGTGATATGGTTCCGTTCCCGGCCGCCTGGAGGCTCGTTCTACTGTGGGCGCGGCCGGTGTTCGCAGCCGCTGGATTGGCCAGTGGGTTGCTGCTTTCCCCCCGGTCCACTCCCTGGGCGGTCGCGGCTGCCGGCGTGTATCTGGTCTTCAGCCTGCTGGTGCCACTCGGAAAGCGGAACGGCGGCGCTTTCGCCTTGCTGGTGCTCTTTGCGGATGTAGTCTTTTTTCTGGTGCTGGTCGGCGCCGGCATCGGCTCCGTCATTTGGCTTCCCGCCCTCTACTACCTCTACTTGCTCGCAGAGGCGGTGTTCGTATACCGCCCGCCCGAGGTTTTGATTGTAGCGGTGGTGAGCGCGATCTTCTGCGTCGCCGTGCAATCGCAGAACGTATTCCCCATCAGGCGCACCGCGGTGGTCGCCGGCGCGCTGGCCTACGCGTTCGCGTTCTATAAGAAGCGCTTGGCATCGCGCATGGAGGAACTGACGTGCGAAGCCCGCGAGACCAATGAGGAAGCCCGGCGCGCGCGGGAGGTGGAACGGCAGCGGATCGCCTCCGATTTCCATGACGGTCCGCTGCAAAGCTTCATCAGCCTGCAGATGCGGCTGGAGATTCTGCGCAAACTCCTGGAGCGGGATTTCGGCACTGGAATGGACGACCTGAGAGACCTGCAGGAACTGGCGCTGCAACAGGTGAAGGAGCTGCGGGCGTTCGTCCGAAGCATGCGGCCGCCGGATATGCAGGGATCCAACCTGTACGCCTCGGCGCGGCGGATCTGCGAGAATTTTCAGAAGGAAAGCGGCATTCCGGTGTCTTTCGTGGGCGGCGAGGGTCCCCTGAAGTTCCCTGAGGAGATGGCTTCGGAAGTTATCCAGATGCTCCGCGAGGCCCTCCACAACGTGCTGAAACACGCGGGCGCCACGCGCGTGGCAGTCTCTTTGGAGCGGGTGGCCAAGACGCTCGAGTTATCGGTGGACGACAATGGCGGCGGCTTCCACTTCAGCGGCGTTTATTCGTTGGACGAATTGGAACTGCTGCGTCTGGGGCCAGCCAGTTTTCAACGGCGCGCGCGTGCGCTGAATGCGGAGATGACGCTGGAATCGCGGCCCGGGCGGGGCGCCGGCCTGAAGCTGCGCGTACCGATTCCATGAACTGCATTATGCCGATGCGCGCCATTGGCGGCTGCGCGCTTTGCCTTCTCTCGTTCGCATGCCTCGGATGCGGCTACTCCGATTTCCGTCTCCCGGAGTTGGCGCCCGCCGAGCCCCAGGTGCGTTACGAATGGGAACCTCGCGACGCTCCGGTTTTGCCGCATGGCGGCCCAGGCGAGTGGGACTCGCACGATGCCTTGAACCCCTCCGTGGTCCGCCGCGGCGCCGCCTATTACAACTTCTATTCGGGTTTCGACGGGAAGACCTGGCGCACGATCCTGGCGACTTCCGCCGACGGCCTCGCCTGGAAGAAGGAAGGCGTCGTGCTGGCTCCCGAGCCACGTTCCGGCGAAGCCGGGTACATCGCGGCGAACGGCTCCGCCCTTTTCGCAGAAGGCGGGTTCCTGTATTGGTACCAGGCCGGACCCAAGGAAATGCCCCGGCTGGGATTGGCTCGCTCCAGCGACGGCCGGCATTGGCGCAAGGCGCAGTTTCCGGTGATGGATTACGGTCCGCGCGGGAGTTGGGACGAACGCGGGCTGGCCGATCCCTATGTCCTCAAGGTGGGCCGGTATTTCTTCCTGTTCTACTTGGGCGAGGATCGCGCGCGGCGGCAGCGGTTGGGGGTGGCCCGGTCTCTGGACGGTGAACATTGGCAAAAGCTGAGGTCCAACCCGATCCTGGAACTCGGCAAATATGGCAGCTTCGATGAAATGGGGCTGGGGGAGCCGGCTGCGTGGATCGCGCACGGCTACTACTGGATGCTGTATACTGGCCGCGATACGCGGCAGAATCGACGGCTTGGAATGGCGCGCTCCACCGATGGCGTTCGCTGGGAAAAACTGCCGGCGGTCTTTGAGGGGAGCCAGCCGTGGGACAGCCAGGTGATCTGCGACCCAACCATTGAACTGCTGGACGGCCGGTTGACCGTATGGTTCGGCGGCGGCGATGCGCCATCGCCGGACGAGAACCTCAACGGGCAGATCGGCGTGGCGACCTTGCATGCCGTCGATGCCGGCAACAAGATGGCAAAATGAGGTGATGGACGCGAACCGGATTCCGGAAGATGTAGCCGCCGCTATTGAGGAGTGTTGGCCGGATGGCGTGATTGAAGAGTTCGACACGGATGAGTCGTACTTCCACGACATCCACGCGAAACTGGAGCGGGATTTGCGCAAGATCCCGGGAGCCTCGCTGCTGTGGCAGACCGAAGCGGAGGACAACTCTGCCCATTGGGACGACGACGAGGACGATGAGGACGATGAGCCGCCGCCTTTCAGACCGGACTTTCAGTCCTATCACGTTTTCTTCCTGGCCCCACAGGGCAGCGAATTCGAATTCGAAACCGAGACCGAGAACCTGGAAGAGCCGGACCCGGAAGACCCCGATGGCGAACTGGCCACTGTTACGTATCCGGGCCGCGGCCGGTACGGTTGTGGCGTGGCGGTCTCTTTGGCCACTCCGTTCGCGGCCATCCGCTTCTCCGAGCATGCCCATTTCGAGGACGGCAGCACCTGGACACCCGATCCGGGCGAAGGCGCATACTCCGATGAGAAAGGTGAACCGGTCGATCCCGCTGCGCACCACGGGGACATTTTAGGTGAAAGCGCATTCGCCAAGCTGGAGAACCTGCGCGCGCGAATCGCCAAGGTCCTGGCGAAGCACGGCGTGGTCGTTCTGGATCAAGCCATTCTGGATTTGCCGGCGCCGGAACTCAAGGCGGATAGCGAAGTATTCATGAACGAGACGCTATCGGTGCGGGATGCATTCTTCTTTCGCGGAGTGTGAATGCGCGATTCTATCCGACTACTCCGTCGCGCCCTGCCGTTGGTCAGCGTCGCGGTAATCGCCGCCGTCGCCTACGATGGCTGGATCTTCTACTCGCGCTGGAGTAGCGCGCGGGAGACCGGGCAGGCGCGCCAGGCCGAGGAAGCGCGCCGTGCCCGCCAGACGCTCGATCTAATTGGTGGAACAGACTTCAGGATTATCGATTTCTATGCTTCGCCGCAGGTGATCCGGCGCGGCAACCAAGCCAGAATCTGCTTTGGAGTCTACGGAGCGAAGCGCGTCCGCATCGAGCCCGCGGTAGAGGATCTACATCCGGCAGCAAGTTACTGCTTGCAGGTCGCGCCCCGGAAAGACACCGCATACAAGCTCATCGCCGAAGACGGCGCGGGGCACACTGCCACCGCCAGCCTCGTAATCAAGGTCCTTCATTAGTTCATTCCGCGGATCTTCCGTTCCCTATTCGGGGCCGGACGAGCCATTGAGCGTGGCGTGATATAAGTCCGTCAGCCGCCAGCCGCGATAGCTGCGCGAAGGACCGACGCTTTGAAACTGGTACACGGCTGTTCCGTTTGGCGTGAACTCGGTACTCTGCACCTCAACCGTGGCGCCCAACTTGATATAGCCCGCTTGAAACATGTAGTCTCCGTTCCGGAGAAGCTGTGCGCTGCCCAGAGACTGAGAGTAGGCCCCTAGATCGGCATTCAGTTGGAGAGAGGCCACCATGTTGGTCTGATCGATGTTCCAAACCTGGCCGCGGCTATCTCCTCCTTGTATCGCATGCCGCGTGACCCCATTGTCGAATACCAGGAGGGTCCGCTCTCCGCCGTTTACGAAGCCGGCGTCATGCTGGCCGGAAAACCACGGGAACGGCGCCCCTTTCGTACTACCCAGCTTAAAGTCTCCAGCCAATCCGAGACGCCAAAGAATGCCGCCAGTCCCGGTTGCGTTGTTGTAGTCGAGTTTGACAACCCAATTCTGCTCCCGGAGGGATACCAGCAGGTCTCCGTCGCTGGTCAGGTATTCCAGACTGTTGGCGTGTAACCAGTCGTTGGCGGGGGAGGACAGCAACACCGGCGGGCAACCTTGCTGAGTCTGTCCCTGCGCGTTCGTCTGGCATGCCCCGTCTCCCGCACGGTTGATGTCCAGGCAGCCACTGCCGGTACACGCGTGATCGAAGGAGTTCCAATATCCGAGTACCTGGAAGTTCTGATCCAAAACGACGATCAGCGTGCCAACAATATCCAGCGGGGCAGTGGAGCCTTGGGTGCCCGCCGGGAATATTCTCTGCACATCCGCCAGAACCATGGTTTGGCCGTTCGACAAACGGATGGCTTCATGGTTGAAGTCGCCGAGCGGATCTGCGAGTCCCATCGCCGCAAGCTGCTCATAGACACGGTCGCAGTTTGTCTCGCGGACGGCGTTGCCCGCCAGGTCAAACTCGCGCAGTATTTGCTCCCGTTCAACATTGGGTCCCCAAACGCCCGTACCGGTGCCCTGCCCGTTGAAAATAGCCAGCATGGTCCCGCCCGGGACCGGCCGCGTCAACTCGATAGTCTGCGGATAGTACCAGATGATGTTGGCGCTCAGATCCGTAGCCGTGGGAAAGTCCGGCGGGACTATGTAACCTGTCAGCACAACCTGCTCGGCGTTGTCGGTTTGCGGGCCTGGCGCCAGCGGTACGCTCAGAGCGGGGAAGCTCAAAGACGTGGGAATGACTCCGGTGGTAAAGGATACCGGGGGCCCGGGCGTCACGGTTCCTCCCGTATTGACCCGGTAAGTCATGACGTAGGTTTGGCTCGCCGCCATCCCCGCAATGTAGAAATTCATACTGCCGGCGTGACAGGGTCTCCAATCGGTAGTACTTGGCAAGGTCGATCCCTGCGCTTGAAAGACAACCGACATCGTGCTGCCGGCCGGGCAAGCAGGAGCGCTGAACAAGGCAACCAGGGGATTGGCGGTCGGGATGACAACCGGCTGGGTCCCAGTCACCAGTGCGTTCACCCGAAACGCTACCACCTGCTGGGCGCTCGTGCCAGCCAGGTAGTCTCTTGCGGTCAGGCGCAGCCTATACGTGCCTTCGACATGGTTAGGGGTCCACGCGAAAGTCGTGTCGAGGTCGAAGTCGCGCATCAGGCTGAAGCTGGAAGAGCCGGGCGCCTGAACTTCCCACTTATATGTCAGCGGCCCCGGATCGGAGTCCGACGCGGACGCGGTCAACTGAATCGCGGTCCCCAGAAGCTGCGGCGAGGCGGGAGAAGCGTTCAGCGTCACCGGCGCGATTGTCGCGTGGAGACATGGTGAGAGGCTGGCAACCATCGGGAATATTGCCAGCACATAACGTAACCTGGCGCACAAACCGCTCGTGGCGCGCGGGCAATGTTTCAACAAACGTCGCATTTGATTTTTGACCCCACGGACGTGCCTAAGTATAGCATCCCGCCAAAACGCATCGTTCCAGTCCTGCCCCGATACAGTACCGGCAAGGCGCTCCTCTAGTACCCTCACGGATTCCGGACCCAAAACGCTTCTGTTATCGGTTCCTTTGCTGCGCGGCGAGCCTGGGGCCATCCAGCGTGTAATCGAACCATCCGATCATCATCTCTTCCCACGTCTGGGGCCCCCACCGGACTTCCTTCCGTGGATCGGGATTGGCGGGATTGTTGGGTGAGTTATCGAAGTGCGCCACACATTCCAGCCGGGCGCCCTTCGGGAGCAGCAAAGGATCTTGCATGCGGTACACCAATTGCCAGTTGAAGTTATACTTGGGCACGCGCAGGACGATCTCGGAATGGCCGTCCGGATAAACCGCCGTGTAAGTGAAATCCTTGCCGCGCACGTGCATGTGGGGCATCAGGTCCACGATCCGGACGTCCTCGGGCGCGGTCCAACTGGAGCGCACCTCGTAGTTGGGATCGCCAGGAGGTATCGCGAAGCGGAAGTTAGTGGCCGTACCGCTGAGCGCCTGGTGCTCGATGGGGCCGCGGGTGAAGATCAGGCCGATGGAAGTCCGGTCCGTGGCTGGTTTGCCGTTGGGCGTGTAGTGCAGTTGGAAGAGGAGCTTGGCCCCGGCCTTCAGCAGCTTGGCGGTCCCCGGCGGGTAAACTTTGGGTTGCTCGCCCGGTGCGAACCCGGCCAGTTTGGCGCCGGCCCAATCGCGTCCGCCTTCGCCCTTGTTTTCGCCGCTCGTACGGTCCCTAGGGGCGTGGTCCGCCGCGAACACGATCACGTGATGCACCACGGCCCGATTGCCGGGGCGAATCTCGGCTGCCTGAACCCATTTATCCTCGGCGAAGTTGGTGGCAACGGTGATATAGCGATAGGGAACCACTCCCTCTGCGGGAACCGCGACCTCGTCCGGCAGAGAAATCACTACATCGGGCTTACCGATGGTCCAGCCCTGCTCGAATTTCGGCGTGGGCGGCAGGTCGCGATCGCCGCCCGCGGGCGCGCCCACGTCCACCCAGGCGACGATGGTGTCGATCTCCTTCTGCGTGAGGCGGCGGTCGTTCGAAAAATGGCCGTAGGCCGCATCCGCCAGCCAGGGCGGCATAGTGCGCTCCAATACTTTCTCGCGGATGGCCTTGGCCCACGGGCGCACCTCTTTGTAGGTGTCCAGCGGCATGGGAGCGGCCTCTCCAGCGCGATGGCACTCCACGCAGCGGCGGAACAGAATGGGTGCGACGTCCTTTGCGTAAGTTGCATGCGGGTCGCCCGCGCTCGTGGCCGGGAACGCCCCGGCGGCGCACACCAGCGGCAGAAGTAACAGGGTCTTCATACGCCCTCCTGGGAAACCTCTTGAATCATAGACGATTCGCTGAACCACGGCAATCCAGCACATCGCTGGTTGAGGTTAAACAAGATTAACAAATTTTAATATAGCCCGACAGCTTGGGGCTCCTGATACCCATATTCTACTCAAACCAGGACACTTGTCGCCACTTCCAGGATCGTACACAGCCGCTCCGCGTTCTGTGCTGGTCCCCACAGTGTGTCACAAGGTCATCGAATGGGTTCCAACAGAGCCTAAAAAGTGTATAATACATGCAGAAAGGCAAGAACAAATGGCTGGATACGGACCTGAACATGACGCCGGCACGGATGCCGGCGCAGCGCCTCAACGGGAAGTGGAGAGGCTGAATTTCAACGTCTCCCCAACTGTGGCTAAAGAAGTCAGGGCCATGGCAGATGAGATGAACATCTCCATGACCCAACTATTCAGATATGCTTTTGGGATTTTGAAGATCGCCGTGACCGAAGCAAAGAAAAATCGAAAGCTCGTGATCGCGGACGAAGAAGGCAGGCCAGTAAGAGAGATTGTGTTGCCCAGTTAAAATGCTCCCAAAGCTCCGCCCTCAGGACGAAATCATACAGAGCCTGGCTGGGCTTGACGAGATTACCCGGCCTATCCATAACCTGCGCATAGTGGAAGCTCGGGTGACGTTTTGGTCCGCCATTGCTTTGTTGGGTATTGGAACTGTCATCCTCGTCATCGGTGCGTTGGGTTCTGGCGCTCAACTGCATTCAGCCAAGCTGGCTACGGGCGCGCTGTTGAATCTAATCGGCGGCGCCATACTGAAGCTCCATCGGGACGTGCATGCCAAGCTCGACCGATTCCACAGAGACCGGGATCAAATGCATATGATCCTGCGGATCGAGGACAAACATGCAAGAGATCGGGCAATCGAGGAGTGTGCTCGATCTCTCCGGGACGAGAAAGTCGGTTGGTGGCAGCGCCTTTTTGGGCGATGAACTCCAGCTAAACAGAACGCCATAAATAATTGCGCATCCGCTCCCCGAATGAGTGTGGTACCGAGCCGCGCCGTAAGCCAGCGGTTGTCGTGCAAACGATAGCGTCGCCGTGTTTAATAACCCTTCCACCGGCAATCGTCGATACCGGGCCTGCCACCCATTTGCGCCCCGGCCCACCCGCGGTGCAAAATAGGAGCGCGGCATGCGATTGTTCACCGGTTTCGATCTTTCCCCCGAAGTAATCCGCACTCTCGACGCCCTGCTCGATCAACTCCGCCCCGCGGCCCGCATCAAGTGGAGCCTGCCCGCGAATCTGCACGTCACCACCCGCTTCATCGGCGAATGGTCAGAGGATCGCCTGCCGGATCTGCGCGCCGCGCTCGCCGCACTCCCCAGCCATCCACCGATCCCGATTCACATCCGCAAGTTGGGCTTCTTCCCCAACCCGCACTCCCCGCGCGTCTTCTGGGCGGGCGTGGAAGCCTCTCCGGATCTGGCGGCGCTGGCCTCGGAGATCGATCGCGCACTCGACCCGCTAGGTCTTCCGCCGGAAGGCCGTCCGTTCAGCCCCCACTTGACATTGGCGCGCATCAAAGAACCCGTGCCCCTGCAGAAACTGCGCGAGATCATCGCCGCGCTGCCGCCGCTCGATTTCGGCAGCTTCAGCGCCGATCGCTTCTTCCTCTACCAGAGCCGCCTGAGTCCGGCCGGCTCCGTGTACACCAAGCTGGCGGAGTTTCCGCTTTCAAGCTGCGGTATCCTGGGGCAAGGAGAGATCTAATGGCCACATCCTCCCCGCCGTTCCCCTACGAAACTCGCCTCAACATCCTCTGCCAGCCGTTGGAAGTCATCGACGAAAAAGCGCTTGCCGATGCCTGCGAGTATACGTGGTACAACCAGACTCTGTGCAGGGTGAACGATTCGGTGGTCCGTCTGGCTGTTGTCGAGGGAGAGTATCATTGGCACAAGCACGACGAAGACGACGAGTTCTTCTACGTCGTGGAAGGCCATCTGTTGATCGATCTCGAAGGCCGCACGGTCGCGCTGTCGCCGCGGCAAGGATTTGTAGTTCCGAAAGGAACGGTCCATCGGACGCGCGCTCAGGAGCGCACCGTGATCCTGATGGTCGAAAACGCGGGAATCATTCCAACAGGCGATTGACCGTTGCGTTCGCAAAAGATGTCCGGCGAGCAGTGTAACTGTTTGGCAACCGGCCGGGAGCTTCCGGCATCGTGATGACCGCTGCCATAGGAATCGCGATCGCCTACCTGCTGGGTGACATCCCCTTCGGATATCTGCTGGTGAAGCTGACCACGGGGCGCGATGTGCGCGCCTCCGGCAGCGGCAACATCGGCGCCACCAACGTCCTGCGCACCACCGGCCGCGCCGCGGGCGTGGCCACTCTGCTGCTGGATATGGCCAAAGGCTACCTGGCTGTGTGGCTGGAAGGCCGGCTCACCGGCGGGAATGTCGAGTGGATGAGCGGCGCCGCCCTGGCCGTCATGATCGGACATTCTTATCCGGCGTTCCTGCGCTTCCGCGGCGGTAAAGCCATGGCCTCGTTCGTGGGCGCCTGGCTCTGCCTGACGCCGCTGCCGCTGGCCGCGGTGCTGGTGGTCTTCGTGGTCATGGCCGCTTGGACCCGGCACATCTCGCTCGGCTCCATCGTCGGCGCCGGGACGTTCCCGCTGGCGGTGTGGCTGATCGCGCATCCACCGGCCACCGTCGTAGTGACCGCCATCCTGAGCGGGGCGCTCATCCTCTATCGCCACCGCGAAAACATCGCGCGGCTGCGCGCCGGAACCGAGTCCGTCTTCTCATTCGGGAGCCGCAATTGAACCAGCTCGCCGGCGATCTCGCAATCGTGGGCGCCGGCAGTTGGGGCACCGCGCTGGCCGTGGTGCTGGCGCCCCGCTTCCCGCGCATTCGTCTGTGGGTGTATGAAAAGGACCTCGCCGAACGTATGCGCGCGACTCGCATCAACGATCTATACCTGCCCGGATTTTGTCTCCCCGCCAACGTGACGGTGGAAACGGAATTCGCCGCCGCGCTCGTGGGCGCTGCGATCATGCTCAGCGTCATGCCCTCGCACCTGGTGCGCCCGATCTATGGCCAGATGCTGCCGTGCCTGGATCCTTCCATGGTTTTCGTGAGCGCCACCAAGGGGCTGGAGAACGGCACGCTGCTGCGCGCCTCCGAGGTGATCCGCGAATGCGTGTCCGGCAGCTTCGAACCGCGCGTGGCGGTCATCTCCGGACCTACTTTCGCGCGCGAAGTGGCCCGTGGCGATCCCACCGCGCTGGTGGTGGCTTCCACGGACCAGCCGTTGGCAGCCAGCGTGCAAGCCAGCTTCTCGGGACCCACCTTCCGTCTCTACACCAGCCCCGATCCGGCGGGAGTCGAAATCGGCGGCGCGGTGAAGAACGTGGTGGCGATCGGCGCCGGCGTGTGTCACGGTTTGGGATTGGGCAACAATACGCAGGCCGCGCTGATCACGCGCGGGTTGGCCGAGATGACCCGCCTCGCCACGGCCCTCGGCGGGCGGCCGCAAACGCTCGCCGGCCTGGCAGGGCTCGGCGACCTGGTCCTTACATGCACTGGAGAACTGAGCCGCAACCGCGCGGTCGGCCTGGAACTGGCGCGCGGGCGTAAACTGGAGGAGATCGTCAGCTCCATGAAGATGGTGGCGGAAGGCATCAAAACAACCAATGCCAGCGTCGACCTGGCGCGCCGGCATGCAGTCGAGATGCCCATATCGGCCCAGATGTTTGAAATGTTGAACTTTGGGCTGCCTCCGCGGGAGGCCATCCGGAGGCTGATGGAGCGCACTCTCAAGGGGGAGTAACTTTTGTGCGTTAACGCGCAACCTTGCATGGAACCTAGGGTTAAGAATGATATGGGGGTAGCCGCGGCAGCCACCCTGGACTACGATGCCGAGCTCATGCTCCGCGTCAAGCAAGGGGATGGCACCAGCTTTGGCGTCCTGCTCGAAAAGCATCGCGCCTCGGTGATTCATTTCGTCTACCGGTTGGTGCAGGAGCCGGCCGTCGCCGAGGAATTGGCGCAGGAGGTCTTCCTGCGCGTGTATCGCTCCCGGTCGAGCTATGAGCCCACGGCCAAGTTTAAAACTTGGCTGTTCCGGATCGCCACGCATCTGGCGTTGAACTGGCTTCGGGATGAAAGACACGAGCGGGGGCAGGAGCGCCTGGATGATGTGTCGACGGATCTTCCGGTCCGCCAGGTTTCCGATCGGCGGCCCTCGGTGGAGCAGAGGCTGGTGTACGAAGTCAAACTGGAGGAGGTCCGGCGGGCGGTAGCCGCACTGCCTGAAAAGCAACGGGCGGCCGTGCTGATGCACAAGTATGAAGACATGGAGTACACTCAGATCGCGAAAGTACTGGGCTGCTCGGAATCGGCCGTAAAATCGCTGCTGTTCCGGGCCTATGAAACGCTGCGCGCCCGTTTGGCGCACATTGGAACAACATGAATTGCCCAATCGAAGACCGCAACCCGGAAATGCTGGTGGCCTATGCCGCCAGTGAACTCGATCTGGAAACCGCCCGCGCGCTGGAACAGCACTTGGCCGGTTGTGCCGCTTGCCGGTTGGTGGCCGCGGACCAGACCACTGTGTGGAAAGCTCTGGACGCCTGGGAGGCGCCCCCCGTCTCGCCCGATTTCGACCGGCGCCTGTATCGCCGGATCGACGACGGAGTGCGGCTCTCGTGGTGGGAGCGCCTCACACGCCCATTCCGCCCCATGCCGCTCCGTCAGGCGTTGCCGCTGACGGCTTCGGCCGGCCTGCTGCTGATGGCGGGCCTGCTTCTGCAACATCCGGGCCCCATCGCGCCGGTTGCCCGGCACGGTGAAATCGTGCGCGCGAATCAGGTGGAAAACACTCTGGACGACCTCGATTTATTGCGCCAATTCGGCACGTCGGACTCCGCGGAAAGCGTGCATCCCGATGCCATGTGATCGTGGACGCTCCACGCTTTTCAGGTTCGGATTGGCCGTTCTGCACGCAACGCCGCTGGCAATGCTGCTGCTGGCTGCGACCGCCGGGCCGGCCAGATCTCAGCAGGAGCCGGACAGGCCCGCCGCGCAAGCGCAGCCTCAGGCGAATCCGATCGACCGCTGGAACCGGATGTCCCCCGAGGAGCGCGAACGCGAGCTCGCCAAGCTGCCGCCTGCCCGCGCGCGGCAGATCCGCCAGCGCATCTGGTGGTACAACCACATGCGCCCGGAAGAACAGCAGGCGCTACGCGGGCGTTACCAAACCTTCGCCCAGCTTGCGCCGGACAAGCAGCAGATCGTCCGCGAGCGCCTGCGCGAGTTCTTCCAGTTGCCCCAGGCGCGCCGTCCGGTAGTGCACCGCGAAGTCGAGCAACTTCGCCTGATGCCGGAAGCCCAGCGCCAGGCGCGCTTGAACGCCGACGAATTCCGTGGCCGCTTTTCGCCGCAGGAACAGCAGATTATCCAGGACCTTACGACATACCTCCCGCATTGACCGGTTCGCGTGGGGCTGCCCCCAACAGGACTTCCTCCAAGAACGGCGTCTCACGGAATATTCTGAGATTCCATCAGTCTGGTAAGCTGGTGAGGGCACGGTACGGCCAAAGTTTCTCTAGCGCACAAGCCGACGAGAGGGAGAAGACAGCCTGAGAAAGCAGCGATAACAAGGTTGGCCCCTCGAAACGGCAGATCGCGCTTGCTGCCGCGCGTATTCGACTTCTACGCCTCACCTACGGCAGCGGAGTTGGTGAGCGCGCAGGGCGTTGAGCCGGTTCGCCAGGCTGGGGATATCTGTCCGTTCGATGATCCCGACCCTAAGGAAGCCGAATGGTTCGTGCGCCAGGTTCGGCGCTGGCGCCGCGAAGACCGGACGCGGGCGGCTAAGCGTTGAATGAGATCCTCGTAGACACCGATGTCGTCTCCTACCTCCTGAATCGGCACAGCTTGGCCGAAGAATACGAGAAACTGCTATTCGGCTATCGGCCGATGGTTTCTTTTATCACTGTGGCGGAGATGTATCGGGGAGCGTACAAGAAAAGTTGGGGTCCGCGCCGGATGGCCGAACTTGCTATCCATCTACGCCGGTTCGCGGTCGTGCCGTCCAGCTTGCAGGTATGTCTCTCATATCGCAGATCTCAAATGCAGCAGAGGCGCGCGGGCGGCCGATCGCCACTGCGGATGCGTTCATCGCTGCGTGTGCCCGCTCGCTCGACATCCCTCTGGTCACGAATAATAGGCGCCATTTCGAAGGGATTGAAGGGTTGACCGTCATCTCGGCGCGACCAGCGCGGTGATCGAAATCGGACAACCTATGTTTTTTGCTTGATATCCGCTCACCGTCCTGATATAAGGATAAACCTATAGCCATGATACCGGCCCCGGAAAGCGATCAACGCGATGAGTTCTTCGCAGAGTTCGCCTCCGCCAAGGAACGGCGGCGCGAAAGGGACCGACTCCTTAGTGCGAATGGCGCGTGCAGTCGAGCCAATTGCGGATGAATATGCTCCCACGACCCAGAATCGAGCGGTAGAGCGGCGAAATCTGCCCCCTGAGCATGCACCTTCAGCCATCGTGTACGATGGTATTATCCCTGCAAAATGGATTCGCATAACGTCGATCTGAAGCAGACTATCAATCTGCCCCGCACCGGCTTTTCGATGAAGGCCAACCTCTCCCAGGCCGAGCCGAAGTTGCTCGTCCGCTGGGACGGTGAGGATATGTACGCCCAAATCCGCCGCGCGCGCGCCGGCCGCCCCACCTACATCCTGCACGACGGGCCGCCCTACGCCAACGGCCGCATCCACCTGGGCACCGCGTTCAACAAGATACTCAAGGATTTCATCGTCAAGTCCAAAACCATGGCGGGCTTCGACGCGCCCTATGTCCCCGGTTGGGACTGCCATGGCCTGCCCATCGAAATCAAGGTCGATAGCGAACTCGGCGCGCGCAAAGCCAAAATGACTACCGCCGAGATTCGGGCCGAATGCCGCAAATACGCCGAAAAATACGTCGACCTGCAGCGCACGGATTTCAAGCGTCTGGGCGTCTTCGGCCGCTGGGACGACCCCTATCTCACCATGAGCGCGCATTACCAGTCGGTGATCGCCGCCGCCTTCGTGGAATTCCTCGATCGGGGCTACGTCTACAAAGGCCTGAAGCCGGTGCACTGGTGCATGCGCGACCGCACCGCGCTGGCCGAGGCCGAGGTCGAATACGCCAACCATTCCAGCCCCTCCATCTGGGTGCGCTTCGCCCTGACGTCCGATCCCGCTAAGATCGATCCCGCGCTCGCCGGCCACCACGTCTACGGCCTTATCTGGACCACCACGCCGTGGACCATCCCGGCCAACATGGCCATCGCGTTTCATCCGAAGTACGAGTACGTCGCGGTCGCCCTATCCGCCACCGAGCCGCGACATACTGAGCCGCGACCGTCAGGGAGCGGTCCCGTCTACCTCGTCGCCGCCGACCTCCTGAAAGTCACCGCCGAAAAATGCGGCTGGGCCCACTACGAAGTACTGGCCCGCCTCCCCGGATCGCGCCTTGAAGGCGCAGTCTTTCATCACCCGTTTCTGGAACGCGATTCGCTCGGCATCCTGGCCGATCATGTCACGCTGGAACAAGGCACCGGCGCCGTCCACACCGCGCCCGGACACGGCCAGGAAGATTACGTCGTCGGCCGCCAGTACGGCATCGAAACCTTTTGCCCGGTGGATGCCGCCGGCCGCTTCTATCATGCCGATGGGGCGCCCGGCCGCTTGCCCGACGAGCTGATCGGCAAAACCGTTTGGGAAGCCAACCCCATCGTCATCGAGATCCTGCGCGCGCATCACGCCCTGCTCGCATCGGAAAAGGTCGATCACAGCTATCCGCATTGCTGGCGCTGCCACAAGCCGACCATCTTCCGCGCCACCGAGCAGTGGTTCATCGGCATGGACCGCAACGATTTCCGCCAGCACGCGCTGGAGGCCATCCGCCAGGTGCGCTGGATGCCCGACTGGGGCCAGGAGCGCATCTCCAACATGATCGCCACCCGCCCCGATTGGTGCATCTCGCGCCAACGTGTGTGGGGCGTGCCCATCATCGTCTTCTATTGCGACCATTGCCGCGAGCCGCTCACCGACCGCAAAATCCTCGACGGCATCGTGCGCCTGTTCGCCGAACACACCGCCGACGTCTGGTACCAGCGCACCGCGGCCGAATTGCTGCCGCCCGGCGTGGCCTGCGCCAAGTGCGGCGGCACGGAGTTCAGCAAGGAAACCGACATTCTGGACGTCTGGTTCGACTCCGGATCGAGCCACCTGGCCGTGCTCACCCCCGCCAACAACCTGACCTGGCCTGCGGATCTCTACATGGAAGGCGGCGATCAATATCGCGGCTGGTTCCATAGCTCGCTGCTGGTGGGCGTGGGACTCAAGGGCAGCTCTCCTTACCGCGCCTGCGCACTGAACGGCTGGGTGCTGGATGGCGAGGGCCGCGCCATGCACAAATCGCTCGGCAACTCCATCGAACCCGAAGAGATCATCAAGCATCACGGTGCCGATCTCATCCGGCTGTGGTCGGCATCGGTCGAGTTCCATGAAGATGTGCGCGCGTCGGAAACCATCCTCACGCGCCTGCAGGAGGCCTACCGCAAGCTGCGCAATACCTTCCGCTACCTGCTGGGCAACCTTTCCGGGTTCGATCCGCGCGCCGATGCGGTGCCCGTGGACGAAATGCTGGAGCTCGACCAATGGATCCTGCTCCGCGCCGAATCGCTGGTGGCCAATTGCCGCGCCTGGTATGACGAATTTGCGTTCCACAAGGTCTACCGTGCGCTCTACGATTTCGCGACGGTGGATCTCAGCGCGCTCTATTTCGACGTGCTGAAAGACCGGCTGTACACCGCGGCCACCAAATCGCACGCGCGCCGCAGCGCGCAAACCGCGCTTTACCGCCTCGAATATGCCCTCGTGCGGCTGGTAGCGCCCATCCTCACCTTCACCGCCGAAGAAGTCTGGACCCACATGGGGCAGCCGGGCAGCGTGCACCTGGAACTCTTTCCCGAAGCCGCCGAGTTGACCGAAGGCCTGTCCGATGCCCACAGGAAACGTGCCGGGAACTGGGACCGTCTCATGAAAGTGAGGGAAGACGTGCTCAAGAGCCTCGAGCAGGCCCGCCAGGAGAAATTCATCGGCGCGCCCCTCGAGGCTCGGGTACGCCTGACGGCCAACTCCGACCTTTATCCCCTGCTTGAAGAATACGCCCGCGAATTGCCCGCGCTGTTCATCGTCTCGCAAGTAATGGTAGGACAGGCTTCAGCCTGTCACGGCCTGTTCCCCGAAATCTCCATCCAAGTCGAGCGCGCCGACGGAGTCAAGTGCGAGCGTTGCTGGAAGTACACCACCGATACCGGCTCCGACCCGCGATTCCCCACCATTTGCGCGGCCTGCGCCGCCGCGGTGAAAGAGATGCTGCATGCTTGACAGTCGCCTGAAAGCCTACGGCCTCTCCGCGATGGTATTTGCCATCGACCGCCTGTCCAAGTCGATCGTCGAGGCGCATGTTTCCCCCTTCGACGTTCACCCAGTCATCCCCGGTTTCTTCGATATCGTGCACTCGCAAAATCGTGGCGTGGCCTTCGGGCTGATGAACGAATCCAACTCGGCCTGGCGCACCGTGGTGCTCATCGCATTCTCGGCGGCCGCGCTACTCCTGGTGGCCGGGCTGCTCTGGAGGGCCTCGCGTCTCGACCGCTGGACGGTCGCGGGTCTGGCCTTAGTGCTGGGCGGCGCGGCCGGCAACCTTTTCGACCGTATCCTATGGGGCCGCGTCACCGACTTCCTGGAATTCTACATCGGCGACTTGCACTGGCCGACCTTCAACGTGGCCGACTCCTGCATCGTGATCGGCAGCGGTTTGCTGCTGCTGGAGCTGTTGCGGCCCAAGCGCCAGCCGGCGGGCGCCTGATGTTTCCGCGGCTCTTTCAAATCGGAAGCTTTTCGCAATCGACCTATGGAGTGCTGGTCGCGCTGGCCTTCCTGGTGGCGCTATCCGTGATCGCGCGCCTCGCGCGCCGCGCCGGCCTCAACAGCGACGCGGTCGTGAACCTCGGGATCGTTTGCGGCCTCAGCGCCATCGTGGGCGCCAAGATCATGATGTTCCTGGTGGACATCCCCTACTATGTCCGCAATCCCGGCGAGATCTTCTCCATGGCCAGCCTGCAGGCCGGCGGTGTTTTCTATGGCGGTCTGATCGCGGCCTTAATCGCGGCCGCGGTCTACATGCGCCGCCACCAGCTTCCGGCGCTGCCCACGGCCGACGTTTTCGCCCCCGGCATCGCGCTGGGCCACGGCATAGGCCGACTGGGCTGCTTCGGCGCGGGTTGCTGCTGGGGCCTGCCGACCAGGCTGCCCTGGGGCGTCACGTTCACCAATCCGCTGTCCCACGAATTAGTGGGCGTGCCGTTGGGCATCGAGTTGCATCCCACGCAGTTGTACGAATCGGTGGCCGAGTTCCTCATCTTCGGCATCCTCTACTGGCGCATCCGCCGGCAGCATGCGCCCGGCGCGATCATCAGCTTGTACCTGATCCTGTATTCCACCGCCCGGTTCCTGGTCGAGTTCGTGCGCTACCACGACCAGCCCAACCCCTTCGGCGGCCCACTGAACACATCGCAGTGGATCTCCCTGGCCCTCGCCGCCCTGGGCGCCGCCTACTTCGTACGTAATGTGGGGCGGGCGTCCACGCCTGCAGCGGGTCTCCAGACCCGCTCCCGTTAACGCTAACGAAGCACTTCGAACCCCGCGATGCGGAAATGCCTGGCGTTCGCCCATCCATCGGATTCGAGCACAGCATCCGGATAGATGATCGAAACGTCCTGACTGAGATGGGCGTCGCACAGAAAGCCGATTGCGACGGAAAAGAATCCGCGGGCGCGCAATGCCTCCCATGCCGCTGATCGCGTGGCATGATGCGAGCGATGTAGAAGCTGGTATCGACAAACGCGGTCATTTGGAGAGGATCTCATCGACGCTCTACGCAAGGTTCGTGTCGGGAGCATCAACCAAGTTGGTGATCGACGCGAATGGGTCGCCGCCACTTGCGGGTCTCTGCCGACACAGGCGGATCTGCATCGTTTCGCGGATGAATTGGGCAAGAGACAGCTTCTCGCGGGAGGCCGCGTCGTTCAGCGCCAGCGCTAGATCGTCGGGCAGCGTAATTTGAACCTTGACGCTCATGGCATGATTATACGACGATTCGTCCTCCAGACCCGCCCATGCTAGAGTGAACTGGAACGGAGGAAGTATGCCCTTCTGTCAGAATTGCGGAGCGCAAATGAGCGGGGATTTTTGCACCGCCTGTGGAACTCGTGCCAAAGCCAGCGATGCGCCTCCGGCTGCGGGCGCGCCGCCGGCCAGCCCTGTCCATTCTGCGCCCAATGCTGCGCCCGCTACCCCGCGGAAAACCAGCCCGCTCGTTTGGATACTGGTGGCCGTGCTCGGACTGTTTGTGCTGTTCGGCATCGCCGTGGTCGGCGGCGGCCTTTTCCTGGTCCACAAAGCCAAACAAGCGGGGTTCGATCCGGAATTGATGCGGAACAATCCGGGGCTGGCCACGGCGAAACTGCTCGCCGCGACCAATCCGGACCTCGAGGTGGTTTCGACCGACGACCAGCGCGGCCTGATTACGATCCGTCAGAAGTCCACGGGAAAGACCATGACCGTGAACTTCGATGAAATGAAGCGGGGGAAGCTCACCTTCCGCGAGGATGGCAAGAATGCCGTGACCCTGGAGGCGCACGGCAACGGCGACAGCGGCAGCCTGCAAATGAAGTCCGGCTCCGAGTCGCTGACCATCGGGGCCAACCAGGCGGCGTTGCCGGCGTGGATTCCGGCGTATCCGAATTCCAAGCCGGCGAGCACCTTCAGCGTGAACAGTAAAGAGGGCACTTCGGCCAGCTTCCAATTTCAGACACAGGACACTCCCAAAGACGTAGTCGCGTTTTATGAACGGGGATTGAAGCAGACCGGATTCCGCATTAACGCGACCACCACGAGCGAAAGCGGCGGATCCTCAGGCGGCCTGGTTTCGGCCGACGATGCGGCCAACAAGCGCACCGTATTGGTGACCGTCGGGACCGGCCAAAAGGGGACCACCGTCAGTGTGACCTATTCGCAGAAATAGCTTCAGTGGGGCAGACCTCCAGGTCTGCGCGGGTCCTCCAGGGCCAGCTTCGGCGAGCGGCTCAAGCCGGCCCCGCCCGCCCGATCACCCACTCCGCCAGATCTTCCATGCTGTCCACGAGCAGATCCGGCGGCACGGTCTTGAGTGTCTCGGGCTGAAACCCGTAAGTCACGCCGCAGGATTGCACGTGCGCGTTGCGCGCCGTCTGGATGTCCACCGAACTGTCCCCCACCATCATGGTGCGTTCCTTTGAAGCGCCGCATTCCTCCATGAGAGTCTCCACCCCGATGGGGTGCGGCTTCTTGAAATCGAAACTGTTGCCGCCATAGACCTGCCGGAAATGTCCGCCGACCCCCAGCCCGTCCACGATGGCCCGGCTGATCCTCACCGGCTTGTTGGTCAGCACGGCCATCCGCACTCCCGCATCCCGCAGCCTGTCGAGCGCTTCCCGCACGCCGGGGTAAAGCACCGTGTGGTCCAGCATGTGATCGCGATAATACTCCAGGAAGAACTCCAGCGCTTCCTGCACCTGCGCTTCGGTGGCCTCCGCGCCCAGCACGCGGCGAATCAGCACCGGCGCGCCGTTGCCCACGTAAGAGTAGACGCGCTCGTTCTCGATCGGCGGCATGCCCATGTGGCTGCGCGCGGCATTGGCGGCATGCGCCAGGTCGAGCTTGGAATCGATCAGCGTGCCGTCCAGATCGAAGACGATCAGATCCATTACGCCGTGGCGGCCTTCCGGCGCGCGCGGGACTCCACACGCACGGGTTTGCGCCGCGCCTTGTGCGTGCCCAGCTTGTACTCCGCCATCTTCCGTTGCAGCGTGTTGCGATGAATCCCCAGCAGCTTGCTGGCGGCCGAGCGGTTGCCGCCCGTACGCTCCAGCGTCCTTTCGATCAGGGTCCTCTCCAGTAGTTCCACTACCTCTTCGAGAAAAAAGCCGTGGCCGACCAGATGCTCCACCAGCGCTTCGAACTTCTCTTTCATCTCATGCCTTTCCCGCATCCGGCAATCCCCGAATGCCCTTTTTCAGAGCGTTGCCCCAAATCGTCTTCACCTGCTCGTAGCTCTTCCGGAATCCATCCTTCAACTCATGCGGCGCCATCGCGGCGCAGACCCGCGCCGCGTCAATCACGTACGGCGCAACCTTTGAGTGCACCACCGCATTCGGCGGAGACCTGCCCGGCGTGAACGCCAGCAGCGCCAGCACCAGGGCGATGGATATCAGCAACCCCCGCACCACTCCGAAACCCGCGCCCAGCAACCGGTCCACGAACGACAACCCGGCGACCTTCATCAACCGCCCCAGCACGCGGCCCACAATCGCCCCCAGGATCAGCACGCCGCAAAACACAATCAGGAAGCCGCAAAAATTAGAAACACCCGGCGACCTGACAAACGGCTGCAGAAACGACCCCGCCGTGCCATAGAACCAGATGGCCAGCACCAGCGCCGCGATCATGGAAACCAGCCCCACTACTTCACGCGCCAAGCCCGTGGAGAAACTGGTCACCACCGATCCCGCCAGCACGAGGAGCAACACCACGTCCAGCCAGTTCATAGCTCCTTGCCCGTCAGAACACGGTAGGCCTGCCGGTACTTCTCGCTGGTCTTGCCGGCAACATCGTCCGGCAGCGGCGGAGCCGGCGGCTTCTTGTTCCACTGGATGGATTCCAGGTAGTCGCGCACGTACTGCTTATCGTATGAAAACTGCGGGCCTCCGGGCCGGTAGCTTTCCGCGGGCCAGAACCGCGACGAATCCGGCGTCAGCACTTCATCGCCCAGAACGAGCTCGCCGTCCACGAAACCAAACTCAAATTTCGTATCGGCGATGATCACGCCCTTGGTCTCCGCGTAGGCCGCCGCCCGCGAGTAAATCCGCAGCGTGAGATCCCGCAATCGCGCGCCCATCTCCGCGCCCATCAGCGAGCACATCATTTCGAACGAGATATTCTCGTCGTGGCCGCTCTGCGCCTTCGTGGATGGCGTGAAGATTGGCGCGGGCAAGCGGTCGCTCTCGCGCAGTCCGGCGGGCAGCGGAATGCCGCAGACGGTGCCCTGCGCCTTATACTCCTTCCAGCCGGAGCCCGCCAGATAGCCGCGCGCCACGCATTCGATCTCCACCATTTGCGCGCGCTTCACCAGCATGGAGCGGCCTTTGAGTTGCTCGCGAAATTGCCGCAACGCCGCTGGATACTCATCCACATTCGCCGTGAGGAAATGCGTGGGCGTCACTTCGCGCAGGAAATCGAACCAGAAAATGGAAAGTTGCGTGAGGACCCTGCCTTTGTCCGGTATGCCGGTGGGCAGGATGTAGTCGAACGCCGAAATGCGGTCGGTGGCGACGATAAGCAATCGTCCGTCCACTTGATAGACGTCGCGCACTTTGCCTTGCGCGTGCCTTTCGATTCCGGGCAGTTCGGTATGGAGGATGACGGTGTCGAGCATCACAGGTTTTCAGGGATCGTCTATCGGGGGAGTAACTCAAATAATAACGCGCCCACGCCATTTGTCAAATACCTTCTCGTACCCGAAGTTCCATTACGTATGCACGTCGCCGCCATCGTCGAACAGCGACTGCGCCAAGCCGCTGGAACTGCGCTCCCAAGCGCTGGTGCGCCAGTTGTCGAACGTGTTGGAGACGCGCATCCAGGTGGCCGGGCTCAAGATGAACCGCTCGGCCAACGCAAACACGTAAGGCTCGTAAAGGCGCCGCGCCTGCGCCAGCTTGGCGTCGAACTCCGCGGCGTTCGATGGCGCGATCCCGGCCGCTGCCAGCCCCGCTTTGAATTGCTTCAACGCCTCCGCGGGCAGGCGATCCGGTTCCGGCGCTCGCGGCGGCGCATTCACAATCTGGGCGAGATCCACGACGGTGTGCCGCGCCATGGCGAAGGTCAGCCGCGCCTGCCAGGGCGCCAGGCCGTCGATGCCCGCGATCGCCACCGCGCAAACATCCAGTATGGTGGTGAGCGCCGCCAGCCACGATTGGTTATCGTGCTGCGAGCGGAAGTACGCCAGCACCGGATACGAAATGTAGGTCTCCAGCAGGTCCGCCGACCAGATCTCCCACTCCCGCAGCAGTTCATCGATGGCCGCCAAACCGTGGCCCGTCGCGTACCGCCGGAGAAGCTCCGCGGCCGTGGGAGGCGATCCGGCCCGCGCGTCCAGCAGCAAGATACTGGTCTCCCGCTTCGCAAACGACTGGTACAGTACCGGCAGATAGCTGATCACCAATGCCAGAAAACCGAAGCCGGTGCCGGCTTCCAGCATGAGCACCGCGCGCGCCGCGCGCGTGTGCGGCACTCCCATTCCCAGGGTGATGAACGTGGTGCCGCTCAGGTAGATGCTTTCGGAGAAGCTCATATTGGGCGGCCCCACCGACCACTGCACCATGGCGAAGGCCAGGATCATCCCGGTGGCCCACACCACGATCAGGAACAGCAGAGAGAGCGGTCCGTAGAAGCTGAGATAGCGCTCGCGGCGTTTGCTGGAGCGCACCCGCCGCGCCAGCCACGACCACACCGTCCAGGTGGACAGATAGAAGAGCCGGCTCAGCCGCAAGCGCCGCGCCACGCGCCGCGGCAGGATGATCACCTCGAAGCCATCCCACAGGATGATCAGCAGGACAATGGTTCCAAGAATAGCCGCCAACACAGTCATGCGAGATTCCTTTGTGAATTGTGGCGCACGCTCTTGTGGGGCGGGCAATCCTGCCCGCAGCCGGCTTTCAGCCGGCTCTGGCCGCCTAAAAAGGCGGCTGCGGCCAAGATTGGCCGCCCCACGATTTTTGCAAAATCGCCTCTATTTGCGAAACTAAGCCCCATTGCACTCTTGAGCGTGCGTCCGCAGCGCCTCTTTCAACCTCTCCGGCAACGCCTGCGCCCGCCCCGGCCGTCCCACGCATACCACCACAATCGAACCGTTGGCGGCGATGACGTGATCCTTCAGCGCGGCGAACTCCAGCGTGTACGAAGACGTGCCGACCCGCTTCACCGACACGGCGATGTCCAGTTCGTCGTCGAAGCCCACCGCCGACCGATACTCGCATTCCACCCGCACGCGCGGAAATCCCACGTCCGGCGCGTCGCGATAACAGTATCCCAGCGATCGCAGAAACTCGATCTCCGCGGCCTCGAAATAGCGCAGCATGGCGGTGAAGTGAATTCGTCCGGAAGCGTCCGTGTCGGGGAACGCCACCCGCACGCGGTGCGTGAATTTTGGCATGGGCTCTATTTTTCCGGTTTGGCGAAGGCCGTATCTGAGAGCGGCGCGTTGTTCTTGATCTCGGCGAACTTGAAGATCATCGTGTTATCCGGCGCGCGTTGCTCGATGGTGAAGGGCAACTTCAGTCCGTCCACGTCGCGGTAGTCCCGCAGCAGCATTTCGTACTGCACGATGCCATCCTCCAGCGTGACGCGCTCGAAGTCGCGCTTCAGCAGCAGGCCGTTCTCCGCATCGAAGTAAAGCTTCTCCGGGGGACCGCCGGCGGGCGTGGCCTCGACGACGTAAACGGCGCGCCCGTCCACCTTGTCCGCCCCGGCCGTCTCCATCTTTGGATACAGTTCCTTGAGCCGCACTTCGCGGTAGAAATGGTGGTCGCGCTGGGCAACCGCCAGGTCCGTCTTGCTCATGGCATGCGTGCCCGAATCGGGATTCTTCTCCCAGCCGTTGTCGCCGTCCAGCACCGTCTCGACCACGCCATAGCCGGGAATGTCCATCGTCAGGCGGAAGCTGCCGGGCGCCTTGGCCACGATCTGCAAGGGGGCGGTCACGTTGTCGTCCGGGATTTCGACCGTGCCCTTCATTGCGCGCGTGGTAACCTTCTCGTAGGCAGTTTGTCCGCCGAGAGCCTGCCGGTACTTCTCCAGGATCTGATCTACGCTGGGCTGGGCAAGCGCGGGCGCCACGGCCGCCAGCGCCAGTAAACAGTATTGCCGGTAACTCATGGGAACCTCCTGGGCAGCGGAACGCGCGGCCCACAGTCTACAATAAATCTTTTATGCATCTACAGGAAGTTGTCGAAGCGCAAGGCCACCTGATCGACTCCCACGTGATGGAGAACATCTTCGACAAGGTGGTGGAGCATCACGGCCGCTTCGAGGTGGAACAGTTTCGCATCGGCCGCACCAACAGCGAGCCATCCTACCTGCGCCTGAAGGTGGAAGCGCCCTCCAGCGAGTTGATGGCGCATCTGCTCGAAGACCTGCTGGAACTGGGCTGCTCGGCGGTGGATTCGGGCGACGCCGCCACGCGCGCGGTCGAACGCGACTGCTGCGCGCCGGAAGATTTCTACTCCTCCACCAATCACCGCACCTTCGTGCGTCTCGAGCAGCAGTGGATCGAAGTGGAAAACCAGCGCATGGATGCCCTGATCGTGGTCGCGGACGGCCGCGCCTGGTGCCGCCGCCTGCGCGACATCCGGGCGGGCGACCGCGTGGTGGTGGGGATGCGCGGCATCCGCGTGGCGCCCGAGTCGAAGGAGCGCGACCGGCTCTCGTTCGCCTTCATGTCCAACGGCATCTCCTCGG
>OCZT010000849.1_pt1 | contig 31002 bp, 27 predicted proteins | sample 1539031 | NCBI WGS metagenome assembly OCZT01 (sample SAMEA3539308, study PRJEB22396) | soil metagenome | biome: tundra; feature: field; material: soil | place: USA | collected 2010-05 | depth 0.15 m | reverse complement strand
GGACGGTGCAGATGCCGACGAGGATGCCCGCCATGAGCATTCCGGCCAGGCCGCCACGCTGCATCGCCTTGTTCATCCAGCCGTGCGTCCCGGACGGGGCCGCCATCGTGGGTCCCCAGCCCGGCAGGAACACGTCCTTGAGCATCCAAACGGCCATCAACAGAGCCAGCACCGCGGCGACGCGGGCGACGATGTGGTCCTTTCCAAAACCCTCGAAAAGCGTGAACAGCCCCAGACCGAGCAGGAAGTACGTAACGAAGACCGCGCCGACGTAGAGCGAGCCGGCTCCCAAAAGCGTCCTGCGGGCAAACGGGGTCGGCCGTCCGTCCGACGTGACTGCGTTCACCAGCGTGAGCGTGTAGGTAGCGAACAACACGAGCAGCGCGTAGGCGCACGGATTGAAGCCGTCGGCGAAGCCCGAGCTGATGACAACCGGTGCAGTCAGAGCACCGAATCGCGGCGAGGAGAACCCGGGCCCCAGAAAGACCACGAGCAATGCGGAGAGTGCGATCGCGCCGAGCCCGCCGAAGAGCAGAAGTGCTGCCTTTGGGATGCCGGACGCCTCACCGAGAGTCACCCAGGGCTTCGCCTCGGCTGGAGTTGCCACGTCCTAAGCCTCGACGTGGAGTGTGCCGTGCATCTTGGGGTTGTCCTTGCCGCCGCAGCAGCTGTCGCACCAGAAGTCGTAGTCGCCCGGCGTCATCGGAGCCGTGAGCGTGACCGTCTTGCGACTCTGCGCCGGCAGCTCCAGCCGTACGTTCAACTTGTCCGAGACCAGTGTGTGCACGCCGTTGGTCAAATGCATCGGAGCATCCTCGTTCCACCAATCGAGCGTGAGCTTTTGGCCGGGCGTGGCGTGAAGCGTGCTGGGGCTGAAGCCGTCCATGCTGATGCCGACGGCCATGGCCCCGGCAACGTTCGTCTTGTCGCGCTGGCCCATGAAGACGCTGCCGGCCATCCACGCGCCGCCGCCGATGACGACCGCTGCTATAACCAGGAACGCCGCCACCCGAAGCTTGCTCGGACGAGTCCTGGCATCCGACTTCGCGATCGGACGTGGCTTGGTGGTCGGTGCCTCGCCGGCGGGCAAGTTGCGCGTCTGCGAGCGTCTTGCGGCGCGGGTTGTCATTTGAACCTCTCTGTGGCTTCGATCGGCGCGCAGAGCACCGGGTTGCTGTCGGGCGCGGGCGCATGGTGGCAGGTCAACCTGAGAGCAATATGAGAGCCGGTTCGCGGCGGGCCGGGGCAGGGCTCGCCAACCCCGCGTCCTCCTCTCTTCCAACGCTCAGCCGGCTCTCAGGTAGGTCTCATGACCGCGGCGCACGATCCTGACTGAGATCGCGCCGCAACCCGAAAGCCGAGACCCATGAACGAAGCCATCTCCACGTCCACCATCCGGTTCCCCGTCGAAGGTATGACCTGCGCCTCCTGCGTGAACCGCATCGAGCGATACCTGCGCAAGTCGGACGGGGTCATCGAGGCCACGGTCAACCTCGCGACGGAGACTGCAAGCGTCCGGTACGACGCGGCTCGAATAACACCCGCGGGGCTCGGGGCAGCGGTCGAGGCCGCTGGCTACGAGGCGCGACTGGATCGGGCCGAAGGGGGCGTGTCGGTCGACGGCGTCGCCGCGACCTCGCTCGCCCTGACCGCGCCTGCCCCGGTGGCGGCGGACCGCGGCACGGAGCCCGCGCATGCCGAAGGAACTTACGCCGAGCGCCACCTGGCCGAGACGCGCCGGCACCTCATCGTCGCCGCAGTCCTTACCGCGCCGCTCATCGTCGCTCTTGCGTCGATGACCGTCGCTCCGTTCCTGCCACAGTGGCTCTCAAATCCCTGGCTGGAGCTGGCCCTTGCCACGCCCGTCCAGTTCTACGCGGGCCGCGGCTTCTACACAGGCGCCTTCAAGGTGGCCCGCCATCGCGCCACCGATATGAACACGCTCATCGCCGTCGGGACCTCGGCGGCGTACCTGTACAGCTTCGCCGCGATCCTCTTCCCGGCCTTCTTCGAGGCCGCGGGCGTCGCCCGCAACGGCCAGATGCCGCTCTACTTCGACACGTCCTCTGCGATCATCACACTCATCCTGCTCGGCCGGTTCCTCGAGGCTCGGGCGCGGGGCCACACCTCCGACGCGATCAAGAAGCTGATCGGGCTGGCGCCGCGGTCCGCGCGAGTCGTGCGCAACGGCGTCGAGCTCGACCTCGCGATCGAGGAAGTCCTCGTCGGCGATCTGGTCCGGGTTCGGCCCGGCGAGCGAGTGCCCGTCGACGGAGTGGTCTCGGACGGCTCCTCGGGCCTCGACGAGAGCATGGTCACCGGCGAGAGCATGCCGGTGACGAAGGGCGCCGGCGACGAGGTGATCGGCGGCACGATGAACGGCTCCGGGTCGTTCACCTTCGAGGCGCGGCGGGTCGGTCGCGACACCGTCCTCGCCCAGATCGTCCGGCTCGTCCAGGATGCCCAGGGAAGCAAGGCGCCCATACAGCGTCTCGCCGACGCGGTCACCGGCTACTTCGTGCCGGCGGTCCTGGCCGCGGCTGCGGCGACGTTCGCCGTCTGGTTCCTGGCCGGGCCGCAGCCGGTCTTCAACCACGCTCTGCTGACGATGGTCGCGGTGCTCATTGTCGCCTGCCCGTGCGCACTCGGACTCGCGACCCCCACCTCGATCATGGTCGGCACGGGCAAAGGCGCCGAGCACGGCGTCCTCTTTCGGAACGCCGAAGCGCTCGAACGCTTGCACCAGGTCAAAGTCGTCGTGCTCGACAAGACCGGCACCCTGACCGAAGGTCGACCCCGCGTTACCGACATACTGCTGGCGGGCGCCGGCTCGACTGAGTCGGACGTCGTCGCCCTCGCCGCCGCGGCCGAACTCGGCTCGGAGCATCCGCTCGGCGAAGCGATCGTGCGGGACGCCAGGGAGCGCGGCCTCGATCTCGCCACTCCTACGGGGTTCGCCTCGGCGAGCGGCCAGGGCGTTGAGGCGATAGTCGCCGGCCAACGCGTCGCCATCGGCCGCGCTGGCCACCTCGAGGCCCTCGGCATGGACACTTCCCCGCTGGCCGCGGCGGCCGCAGAGCTTAGCGGCGCGGGCAAGACGCCGGTCTACGTCGGGATCGACGGCCGCCTCGCCGCAGTGATCGCGATCGCCGACACGCTCAAGCCGACCTCTTCCGTGGCGGTCGCCGAACTCCACCGTCTGGGGCTCGAAGTGGTGATGCTAACCGGCGACAACGAGGCCACCGCCGCAGCGATCGCGCGCCAGGCCGGCGTCGACCGCGTCCTCGCCGACGTCCGACCCGACGAGAAGGCGGCCCAGATTCGCAAGCTCCAGGCGGAGGGCAAGCGAGTTGCCATGGTCGGCGACGGGGTGAACGATGCGCCCGCGCTCGCGTCGGCGGACGTCGGCGTGGCCATCGGAACCGGCACGGACATCGCCATCGAGTCGGCCGGCGTCACGCTCATGAGCGGCGATCTGCTCGGCCTGGTCACGGCGTTCGCCCTGTCCGGGGCGACGATGCGCAACATCAAGCAGAACCTGTTCTGGGCTTTCGCCTACAACGTCGCGCTCATCCCACTCGCCGCGGGGGTCTTCTACCCGTTCACGGGGATCCTGCTCGACCCGATCTTCGCGGCAGCCGCGATGGCCCTCTCGAGCGTGACCGTCGTCTCGAACGCCCTCCGATTGCGCGGGTTTCGCGCGCCTCGTGGCGCCCGGCGGATCGAACAAGTCGCGCCCGCAGCCGGAGCTCTCTCAGGCGTTCGTTAGGTAACTCTCACATGAGTCTCAGCCGCGACAGTTGTACTGAGCGTGTGGACACGTCCGCCTCGCTCCTCGACGACAGCGCCCGCGACTCGCTCGCGGCCGCGGCCGGCACCTCGCTGCCGGCTCGCCACGGCTTTTCCGGCGCCATAGGGGTCCGTGGGCGAGCGGCAGCCGAACCGCAAGTCGTCGAGATTCTGGTCGATCGGGGGTACCGCCCTTCGCAATCGGTGGCCTTCGCCCACGAGCCTCTCCGGCTCGCCTTCCGACGACTCGACGCCGACCACTGCACCGAGCGGGTTGTCTTTTCCGCTCCTCGCATCGAGCGACGGTTGTCGGCTCGCGGGACCACTCTGATCGACCTTCCGGCGCAGCCCCCGGGCACGGTCCGCTTCACCTGCGGCATGGGCCGGTATCGCGGCGAGATCGAGCTGGTGGAGCGGGGCGGAACGTCGCTCGGACGCTCGGCATCGTTCCGCCTGCTCTCGGCCGCAGTGGGGACGCTAATCGCGTTCACCGCCATTGGAGTGCTCCCGCTATACGCGGCGGCAGCGCTCGGGGTGGGCATCGGAGGGCTGTCCGCGGTCCTCGGTCTCGTGCCGCGACTCATCGAGATCGCTCGACCCAAGCATTCCTGAGCAGGGAGCCAGATGCCTTTCACCATCGACCTCAATCCCGTCATCGCCTCGTTCGGCGGCCTTGCCATCCGCTGGTACAGCCTGACCCTGCTCGCAGCTGCGGCGGTAGCGATCGTGGTCTTCACCCACGAGGCGCGCCGCAAGCAGCTCGACGAGCGGGCGATGCAGGACGGAATCTGGTGGGTGGCCATCGCCGCAGTCGTCGGCGGGCGCATCCTCTACGAGTTCCAGAACGACCTGCCGATGCTCGGGGCGAATCCTTTCCACTTCCTGATGATCTGGGAGGGCGGCCTCAGCTTCTACGGCGGCCTCATCGCCGCGCTCATTACCATCGTGGTGTTCGCCCGAATGCGCGGCTTGCCACTCTGGCCCGTGCTCGACGCGGCGGCGCCTGCGGCGGCCATCGGGCAGGCGGTCGGCCACGTTGGCTGCCTGATTACCGGCGACTCCTTCGGCTTGCCGACCACGCTGCCCTGGGCGGTGATCTACCGGAATCCCGGCGCCATGGCGCCTCTGGGCGTCCCCCTCCAGCCAACCCAAGCCTACGAGGCAATCGCTCTCGGACTGCTCTTTGCCGGACTGTGGCTGGGTCGGGTACGTCTAGGGGGCCTGGGCGCGGGCGCGGTCGCCGGCAGCTATCTCGTTAGCGTCGCTGCGATCCGCTTCGTCCTCTTCTTCCTGCGCGACGAGCAAGCCGTCTTCTTCGGACTCAAGACCTCGCAGGTCATCGGCCTGGGCCTCGCAATAGGGGGCGCAGCAATCCTCACGCACCTCATCCGCCGGCGCCTTGCCGGATCCGCATTCGATACGAAGGAGATGGCACTGTCATGACCGTCCAGACGAGCGAACAAGCCGCGACGACCAGGGAAGTGCATGTAGCGGACGAGCTGCACGGCGTCAGTGGCGGACAGGCCCCGGCAGGCGTTGCTGCCCTCGGCGCGGTCCTCGCCTTGCCGAAAACGGTCAAGATCATCGGCGGCGCGGCCGTCGGGTTCGGGGCTCTTCTTCTGATCGGCGTGCCGCTCGCGGCGCTCACGCCGATCGTTGCGCTCGGCGGATGCCTGAGCATGCACCTCTTCATGGGCCACGGCATGAGTCACGGTGGCGGGCACGGCTCGCACGAAAACGCGTCGGCGAAGGGGGACGGCTGATGCTTGCGGTCCGAGATGACCTCGTCCCGATCGACTCGAGGCTGCAGCGTGCCGGCGCCTGCGCAGTGTGTGGCAAGCCCGTCGACGAGGGAGATGGGATCACGGCGCTGCATCGAGGGCGGATATTGCGATTTCGCTGCGCCGGCTGCCTCGAGCGCTTTCGCCGCGACCCAGAGCGCTACCTCGAGGGCGGGGCCGGCGCCGCGACCGACGGTTGCGGTGAATCGCCCGCGAGCGAGTGGGTCGTTTGACGGACCAGGGCATCGGGCAGGACGAGCCAGGGTCCGCCCGCTACTTCGGCGGACGCGCCCAGGCTTCGGCTGATCGCCGTGTTCGCGCGAGCGTCCCCGAGCGCATCGCTCTCGCTGTAATGGGAAGCTCAATCGCGGTCCTGGGCTTGGACTCCGCGCTCGAAGCTCAGGATGGGTTCGAACTCGCCTGGTGGGCGGTGGGGCTGCTCGGCCTGGTGATCCTGGTCGCGGCAGTCCGAGGCACAGCCCAGCCCATGCGTCGAATCGCCCGCGCACTCCGTTTGCCACCAATGGCGTAGCGAGGAGAGGCCGCGCTTCCCGGGCTCCGCGACGCCAGCCATCGCGCCGCGGAGCCCGGTTTGTCCTACATCGACGAGCGGTGCGAGGGATCGAGGTAGTGGCCGGGATCGTCCCCGAATTCGAGCTTGCAGCCGCGACCGCAGAAGTAGTAGGTCGTGCCTTCGTGTTCGATGGCGTGGTCTTTCGCCGTGGCCTGCTCGATGTCAACGGTCATGCCGCAAACCGGGTCGGTGGCCTGGCCGGGCTGCTCTGACGTCTCGTGATGATGGTGCACCTGTATCTCCTTAGTCTTCGATCGTGTCAGTCGCCGGGTTGACAATCGCCCCCAGGACCCCAGCCGTGCGTACGAGGCGCCGTTCGAGTGCGATTGCCTCGGCCGTGCAGCCGAGGTCGAGGAGCCGTATCCGGATCAGGCGCTCGTCCATGGTCAGGAGCATCGCCCGCCCGGCTTAGGGGCGTCTGAGCCGGCGCTTAGGACTTCCTGAGAGTCGAGAATCCCGCCGGTGGCCCGCCGGGCGGCCCAGTGCGGGCGTCGAGCGGGTCGCCGGTCGGATTCCCGGGGCGACGGCGAGCTCAGGCCGCTGGGAGGGTCACCCAGAAGGTCGACCCCGTGCCCGGTCCGTTCGAGTCGACGCGGACGGACCCATTCATGGCACTCGCGAGCGCCCGAGCGATAGCGAGGCCGATGCCCGAGCCTCCAAGTGCCCTCGACCGCGAGGGGTCAACTCGATAGAAGCGCTCGAAGACCTGCGTGCGCTGCTCCGGGCTGAGGCCGGGCCCGTGGTCGACCACCGAGAATTCGATCGCGTCGCCCCGCTTGCCGGCCTGGACTCCAACCGAAGCTCCGTCGGGGCTGTAGCGGATCGCATTTGCGAGGTAGTTGCCGAGGATCTGGACTAGCCGATCTCGGTCTGCACGAACGATCAGCCCGATGGGGACGCTAGACTCGAGCGCGATCCCTCGAGAGGCGGCTTGCGGCGCGAATCGCGCCATTGCGTCGGTAGCGACGGCGGCAGCATCGACTGCCTCGATCTTGAGCGGTAGCTGTCTGGCCTCCGCCCGCCACAACTCTTGCAGCCCGTCGACAAGGCGGGTCAGGCGCGCGGTCTCGCCGCGCAGAAGCCGCCAGGTGTCGTTGCTCGGGGATATGACGCCGTCTTCGAGGCCTTCGAGGTAGCCGTCGAGGGTCGCGAGCGGGGTCCGCAATTCGTGCGCCACGTCGCCGACCAGCTGCACTCGGCGCGCCTCATTCGCCTCGAGCGACGCGCTCATCGAGTTGAAGCTGGCCGCCAGCTCGCCGAGCTCTCCGGCCGCGCCGTCGGGCACGCGCTCCGCATAGTGTCCCGCGGCGATCCTGCGTGCAGCCCCGGCAAGCCGCGTGGCCGGCCCGGCGATTGCGCCCGACACGGCCAGGCTGACCGCGACGGACGCCGCCAGTGCGATCGCGCCCGCGGCGATCAGGGCGCTGCGAAGCGCATCGTTGAAGGCAAGTCCCGTGGCCGAGTTCATCATGCTGCCCATTGCGCTGTCCGACTGCATGCCCATGGCCTGGGCGAAGTAGCTCGGGCCAACGAGGCTGACGGCGACGACGACGGTGCCGAGCGCCGCGCCGGCGACCACGAGGTTGGCCAGCAGCAGTCGGACGCGGAGCGAGCCAAGCCGGCGGTTCATTGGGCGATCAACCGGTATCCAACCGCCCGGACGGTTTCGATGAACCGCGGAGCCGACGGCTCGTCGCCGAGCTTGCGGCGCAGGTTGGCGACGTGGACGTCGACGAGGTGCTCGTCGGCGACGAACTCCGATCCCCAGACGCGTTCGAGCAGGGCGCTCCTGCTGACGACGAGCCCGGGCTCGCGAGCGAGGGCGGCCAGGATGCCGAACTCGGTGGCCGTGAGTTCGATCTCGGTTCCGTCCACGCGCGCCTCGTGGCGGGGTTCGTCTATTGCCAGTCCGGCCGGAATGGCCGCCGGGCTGGCGGCGCGGTTCGTCGCGCGAGGCCGCCGCAGCACGGCCTTGATACGGGCCACGAGCTCGCGCGGACTGAACGGCTTGACCAGGTAGTCGTCCGCACCGACCGACAGGCCGACGATGCGGTCGATCTCCTCCGACCGCGCCGTGAGCATCAGGACGTACGCGTCCGAGAACGTCCGAACCTGGCGGCAGACTTCGAGCCCGTCGATGCCCGGCAGCATCAGATCGAGCACGATCACGTCCGGTCGGTTCGATCGCGCCTGCTCGATCGCGCTCGGTCCGTCGATCGCCACGTCCACGGTCCAGCCCTCGCGAAGGAGGTAGCCGCGAACGAGTTCGACGATCGGCGGCTCGTCGTCTACGACCAGGATTCGAGGGGTCGGCATTTCGGGCATGCTAACTCAGCCCCGACGCCGCCGCGGCCGCCGCTCCAGGCGCGAGAACGCCGTCCGGACGCAGCTTGACCCGGCGAAGGAGCTGGGCGTTGGCGGCGACGATGACGGTCGAGGCGCTCATGGCGATCGCGCCGACCGCCATCGGCAGGTCCAGGCCCCACGGCACAAGCACTCCCGCGGCTATCGGTATCGCCACGAGGTTGTACGCAGTGGCCCAGATCAGGTTCTGGACCATCTTCCGGTAGGTGGCCCGCGATAGCTCGATCGCACCGACGACATCGCGCGGGTCGCTGCGGACGAGGACGATACCGGCCGACTCGATCGCGACATCCGTCCCGGCGCCGATGGCGATGCCGACGTCTGCAGTCGCCAGGGCGGGGGCGTCGTTGACGCCGTCGCCGACCATGGCGACCTTGCGGCCGCCGGCCTGGAAGCGCTTGACGGCCTCGGCCTTGTCTTCGGGAAGGACCTGGGCCGCTACCTCGTCGATTCCGAGCCGCTTTGCCACCGAGTCGGCGACCGCCTGGGCATCGCCGGTGATCATCGCCACCTTGAGGCCCATGGCGTGGAGCTGCCGGATCGCTTCGGCCGACTCCGGCCGAATCTCGTCCTCGACCGCGAGCGCCCCGATGACCTTGCTGCCCAAAACGACATGCAGGACCGTGCGGCCCTCGCGCGCCCAAGCCTCCGCGACGGGGTCGGCCGAAAGACCCAGGTCGCTGAGCAGGCGCGGGCCGCCTACTGCGGCGTCCTTGCCGTCCACGTTCGCCCGCGCTCCGCGTCCGGCAAGCGCCTCGAAGGCGATGGCCGCCGAAGGCTCGATCCCGCGATCCCTCGCCGCCGCGACGATGGCCCGCGCCAGCGGGTGCTCGGAGTCTGCCTCGACGGAGGCGGCCAGGCGCAGGACCTCGGTCTCGTCCGCCCCGCTGACGGCCGTGAGTGCCGGCTGGCCCTTCGTCAGCGTGCCCGTCTTGTCGAAGATCACCACGTCGAGGTTGCGGGCCCGCTCGAGCGCGATCCGGTTCTTGACCAGCAGCCCGTTTCGGGCACCGAGCGAGGTCGAGATGGCGATCACGAGCGGGATGGCGAGTCCAAGAGCATGCGGGCAGGCGATGACCAGGACGGTAGCCGTCCGGACGAGAGCACCGGAGCGATCTCCGTCGATCCACCAGAAGACGAACGTGATCGCCCCTGCAGAGAGCGCGACGTAGAAGAGGATCGCTGCCGCGCGGTCCGCCAGCGCCTGGGCCCGCGACCCGGACGCCTGCGCCTCGGCGACCATGCGCATGATCCCCGAGAGTGCCGTGCCCTGCCCAACCGCGGCGACGCGGATCCGGAGGCTGCCGCCTCCAACCACCGTCCCGGCAACGACCCTCGCGCCCGGCTCCTTGGCGACGGCTTGAGATTCGCCGGTGATCATCGATTCGTCTAGGTCCGCCGAGCCATCGACGACGACTCCGTCGGCCGGAACCCGTCCGCCAGGTCGGACGAGCACGACGTCGCCGACCGCCAGGACGTCCAGAGGAACCGTTTCGGTCCGCCCGTCGGTCACTCGCTCGGCCGTGTCCGGGAGCAGCGCCGCCAGGGCGGCAAGAGCCCCGCGAGCCTGTGCGATCGACCGCATCTCCAGCCAGTGCCCAAGCAGCATGATGACGATGAGCGAGGAGAGCTCCCACCAGATCTCGATGTCGAACAGTCGGAGCGTGCCGGCCCAGCTGGTGATGAACGCCACCACGATGGCAAGCGAGATGAGCGTCATCATCGCCGGCTGACGGTCGGCGAGCTCGCCCCGGGCACCGCGCAGGAAGACGAGGCCGCCGTACAGGAAGACGATCGTTCCGAGGACCGGCGGGATCAGGTTGGAACCGGGAAAAGTGGGAGCGGCGTAGCCGATCCATTTCTGGGGGTCGGGACTCCAGAACACGACCGGCACCGTCAGGGCGAAGCTCAGCCAGAACTTGTCCCGGAACATGGCCACCGAGTGGCCGGCGTGGCGGTCGTGATCGGCGTGACCGCCGTGATCGGCGGGGCGGTCGACCGGGCCCACGGCCACATCGTGACCGACGTGAGCCGTATGGGCCTCAGCGGTGGCGTGGCCTTGATCGTGGTGGTTCATTCGGGCTCTATCGTGCTCCTCAGGGCAGCATTGTGGTCCGACGGTCAAGACAGGTCGGGCCGGCTGTAGGGAAGTCTCGGGATCAGCCCACGACCGTGATCGTGCCGTGCATGCCGGCTTCGTAGTGGCCGTCGGCATGGCAGGCGAACGCATAGGGGCCCGCGCCGTCGAACGCGTAGGACAGTGACCTGGTCTGCATCATGCCTATGTCGGCGATTTCCGGAGTGCCGTGCTGGTCCGCCGCAACGGCATCGGCCGGACCGACCATGAACTCGTGGACGAGCGGGCCCATCGTGGTGACATCGAACGTCACGGCCTCGCCGCGAGCCACCGCGATAGTCGACGGGCTGAAGGTGTAGCCGGGGCCCGCGTAGATCCGGATCAAGCGCGGCGCGCTCGCCGTCCCGGGAACGAACCCGGCGGTCCCGGGCTGAGGCCCATTGCTCGCCACCGTGCCGCCCATCATGCCGGCGCCGTTGGTGCCGCCCATCATGCCGGCGCCGTTGGTGCCGCCCATCATGCCGGCGCTGCCCGGGGCAGACCGGCCGAAGACCGCCGCGCCAATGGCGACAGAGCTGGCTACCAGCGCCACAACCGCAACCGCCAGCACTACCCCATTTGGAACGTGGATGTCTCGAAACATTCGATCGACTCCTATCGCTTCTCGAGCAAGACCGTTCGGGCCTGCTCGAACTCTTCTTTACTGATTTCGCCGCGCGCGAAACGAGCCCGCAAGATCTCGATCGCGTCGGTTTCGACCGCACGGCTCGGATTCCGGACGACCAACCAGACCATCACGACCAGCGCGACGATCCAGACGGCCATCCAGATCCAGCCCTCGGCTCCCCAGGACATCATCAGAACCGCCTCCGGAATTCGACAGCCGCAGTTCACCGGCACCAATCGAGGCTAGCCGAGGAATTCCGCAAGTCTATGGAGGCCAGCTCAGGACTTCGTCAAGATTGGGTCAAGCGGGCACGTTGGCCCCGAGCGGGCTACGCCCGATCCAGAGCCTGGCGGAGATCGGCGATCAGGTCGGCGGCAGACTCGATGCCCACGGACAGCCGGATTAGGGCCGGCGGCACGGCCAGCGGCGAATCCGCGACCGAGGCGTGGGTCATCACGGCCGGCAACTCGAGCAGCGATTCCACGCCGCCGAGCGATTCCGCGAGCGTGAAGACGTGCGTGGCCTCGCAGACGGAGATCGCCCGCTCCTGCGCGGTACGGCCGGCACGCGCCGCCGGGATGAACGTGACCATGCCACCACCGGAGCCACTCATCTGGCGGGCGACGAGGGCGGCCTGCGGGTGCGCGTGCGGCCCGTCGCCGAGCCCCGGGTAGCGGACCTGCGCCACGTCCTCTCGAGCGGCGAGGAAACGCGCGACAGCGGCGGCGTTCTCCCCGTGCCGCTGCATTCGTAGCGCGAGCGTTCGGATGCCCCGCAAAACCAGGAAGCAATCCTGCGGCCCGGGCACGGCACCGTTGGCGTTCTGCAGGAAGCGGAGCCGTTCCGCGGCCTCCTCGTCGCTGGTGACGGCGACGCCCGAGACGGTGTCGGAGTGGCCGCCCAGGTATTTCGTGGCTGAGTGGTAGGCGATGTCCGCACCCAATTCCAGCGGTCGCTGCAATGCGGGCGACGCAAAGGTGTTGTCCACGACCACGAGCGGCCGCCGGCCGCCGGAGCCGCGGTGCCCGGCCACGGCCGCGACCACGGCGCCGACGTCGATGAGCCCGAGAAGCGGGTTGGTCGGGGTCTCGAACCAGACTAGACGCGTCCGCTCCGTCAGCGCGGCGCCCAACGCAGCCACTGGGTCTGTCGCGAGATCCACGTAGCGGGCGTCGACACCCTTGGCCCGCGCCACCTTCTCGAACCAGCGGTACGTCCCGCCGTAGACGTCGTTGCCCACGATGACTTCGTCGCCGGGCAGGGCAAGCTCCCCGATCGTGGCGGTCGCGGCGCTGCCCGACGCGAAGGCGATGCCGTGGGCTCCACTCTCGAGTTCCGCGACTGCTCGCTCCAGCCGCGAGCGCGTGGGATTGCCGGTCCGGGCGTACTCCCAGCCACCGCGCGGCCGGCCCACGCCGTCCTGGGCGAAGGTGCTGGTCTGGTATATCGGGGGCGAAACGGCGCCCGTCAGCTCGTCCGGCTCGGCGCCTGCATGGACGACCCGCGTCTCGAACTCGAACTCGTCAGCCACGTCGTCCTCCGGCACCGGCGGTGTGATTCAGGAATTCCAGCAGGTCGAGCCTGGTCGCGATCCCGGTGGGCGCTCCGTCGCGGACAAGCACGACCGCCTGTGCCCCGCCAGACAGTAATCCATACGACTCCTCGACCGCGGCGTCTTCGTCGACCAGCGGCAGCGGCCTGTCCATCACCTCGCCGACGGTTCGGCCGATCACGGCAGGGTCGCGGAAGGCCCGATCCAGCAGGCCGCGGTCCGAGACCGAGCCCACGAGCGATGTCGCATCCACCGCCGCTCCGACGGCCGCCTCGGACACCGGCATCTGGCTGATTCCAAATTCCTGGAGGCGGGTGATGGCCGACGCCACGGTCTCAGTGGTATGGACGACTACCAAAGACGGAACCGGAGCGCCGTGATGGTGGTCGGTCATCAGGTCCCTGACGCGAGCCACCGAAGCCGGTCGAGCCACCATCCCGTGCTCCCGCATCCATTCGTCGTTGTACAGCTTGGAAAGGTAGTTGCGGCCCGTGTCCGGCAGCAGCACTACGACGGTGCTCTCGGCACCGGCTCCGCTCTGTGTCAGCTCGCGGGCTATGGTCAGGGCAGCCACGAGCGCGGTCCCGCACGACTCCCCTGAGAGGATGCCCTCTTCCCGAGTGAGCCGGCGGGCGGCCGCGAACGCATCGGCATCGGGCACGCGTACCCACCGGTCCACGAGCTTGGGGTCTAGCGTGTCGGGCCAGAAGTCCTCGCCCACGCCCTCGGTGAGATACGGTCGCGGCGTGTCGCCGGAGAAGACGCTGCCTTCGGTGTCCCCGCCGACGACGACCAGGTCCGCCCGCTGCGATCGAAGGAATCTGGCAACGCCGGTGATCGTTCCGCCCGTTCCGGCGCCGGCCACGAAATGCGTGATTCGCCCGGCCGTCTGGCGCCAGATCTCCGGACCCGTCGTTCGTTCGTGGACCTTGGGGTTCTCCTGGTTCCAGTACTGGCCGGGCATGAACGCGCCCGGAATGTCGCGCGCCAATCGCGCCGCCACGGAGTAGTAGCTGTCGGGCGACTCCGGGGCGACGTTCGTGGGGCAGACAACGACTTCGGCGCCATATGCCCGCAGGAGCGCCTGCTTCTCTGCCGATTGCTTGTCGGCCATGACGAACACGCAGCGGTAGCCCTTCAGCGCGGCGGCGATGGCAAGCCCGTGGCCGGTGTTACCGCTCGTCGGCTCGACGATCGTGCCGCCGGGCCGGAGTAGACCGGCGCGTTCGGCGGCCTCGATCATGGGCAGGCCGATGCGGTCCTTGACCGAGCCGCCCGGGTTGAGCATCTCGAGCTTGGCGAGCACGAGCGGCTGGCGGTCGATCGGTCCGAGATCGCGGGTGACGCGGCCAAGCCGGACCAGCGGCGTGTTGCCGACCAGATCCAGGACCGTTTCGGCGAATTCGATGCGGCCGCCCGGGCTATGCCTGCCGGCGGGCGGGTGGGATGCCGCTATTGTCATTTCAGAGCTCCAGTGAGGGTCCGAGAAACCGACGGACACTCGGTCGACGCCGGCTGGGGAGGGAATCAAAAAGCCGCAGCCTTCGGATTGCTGCGGCCCCGGAACGGTCTGTACGGTGCTCTCGTCAGTTCACGACGCGCCCGGCTTCAGACCCCATCCTTCGATGGCGGGGCCGCGGCGAACACCTACAGGTGATGCGAGCCGGTTGCATGCTCGAATTAGACCACAGAAACAGTCCGCGTCGCGCTCCGGCCCGGTGTCAGTGCGCGGGCTTCCTCAGAGAGAGCCGCTCCAGGCGAGCCTTGGCCTGCCGCGTGAGGAAGCTTCCCTCACCGAATGCATGCCGGCTGCCTTCGAGCGCGATACGCGCCTGGTTCCGGGCGGCGATGGTTCGACCCAGCGCTTCGAGGGCGTCTGCGTCCCGGCCGATGAGTCTGAGCGTGTCGGGATCTTCCGGACCCGGCTGCTTGCGCATGATGCCGATCGCGTCGCAGTACAGAGCATGGGCGGACTCGCTGTCGCCCATCTTGCGGGCGACGTCGGCCAGGTGACCTCGAAGGTCGGCCACCAAACGACCCCGCCGGCCTTGAATGCGGGCGTGGCCGTCGAGCACGGTCTGGTAGGTCGAGCGCGCCGCTTCGAACTGCCCGAGGCGCTCGAGCGTCAGGCCGAGGTTGTGACCGAGCGTCAGCGTCCCCAGATCGTCGGGACCGTTCGATTCGCTGGTGCTCGCGTACAGACGGCCGAGCGGTCCGGCGACGCGTTCGGATATACGGCTGGCCGCCTCTTCCTCACCCAGGTCTTCGAGCGTTTCGGCGAGCGCAATCAGGGAGTTGAGCGTCCGCTCGTCTTTGGGGCCGTGGATTCGCTCGTATAGCCCGGCGATCTCTTCCCAGCGCCGTCGGGACTCGTCGAGCTCGCCGACTTTGCCTAGCTCCCCGGCGAGACCCTCCAGCGCTTCCAGCGTCTCCGGCGCCTCCGCTCCGGCTAGGCGGCGCTGGGTCTGATATAGCGTGGCGTAGGCCCGCCGAGCCTTCGTGTGCGACTCCATCCGCCCGAGGACACGGGCGTGGCCCTTCAGCGCCCAGACGACCTCGGGCGCGTCCGGGCCGAGGGTCCGAATCCGGGCCTCGGCAACCTCGCCGAACCGATCCGCGGCACCGCCCAACTCGCCGAGCCGCTCGAGGTTCCAGGCTAGATCGCCGACCACCCAGAGCACTCCCGGATGATCCGCTCCGAGCAGCTCGCGTCGGCGCTCCAGGAGTTGCTCGTCGAGCTCGCGTGCTCTCCGAAAGTCGCCGCAGCGACCGGTCGCGTCGGTCAACCCGGCGAGGGCGTCGAGGACGGCTATCTCGTCCTGCCCCGGCAAACGGGTCAGCCTGTCGTAGAGGTCGCGATAAGCCACGGCGGCGGCCTTGGCGTCGTCCAGCCTGAGCAGCAGGCGGCTGTGATGGGCCATCGCGGCGACGGTGGCGGGATCGTCCGGCCCGAGAGTCGCGATGGTCGCCGCCAGCGCCTGTTCCGAGAGGGATCGGCCGGATGCTCGGTCGCCGGCTCCGCACAGCGCGCGCGCCAGGCTGAGCATCGCTTCGAGCGTATCCGTATGCGTCGGACCGAGGACGCGTCGGCTGCGGTCCACTCGTTCGGCTAGGACCTCACAAGCGCGCGGATACTCCTCGATGTCGATGAGCACGGCCCCGAGCACTGTCATCGTCCGCAGGGTCGCGCCGTGCTCGGGCCCGAGCACTTTGCGTTGCGCGTCCAGGAGCGATTCGAGCGTGGTTCGTGCAGCGGCGTTGTCGCCGAGAGTGCGCTGCGTCAGCCCCAGGTTGTGAAGCGCGCTGAGGGTGGCAGGGTCATCCGCGCCGAGCGCCGAACGTCGCCCGGCAACCACTCGCTCGTACAGCGGACGCGCGGTCTCGGGCTCGTTGAGGTAGGACAGGGCGACTGCCAGGCCGTGCAGAGCGGAGAGCGTCTCGAGATGGCGCGGTCCATAGGCGCGTTCGCACCGTTCCAGGAGCGCGTAGTACTGCTCGCGCGCCACCGGCAGCTCGTTCAGGTCGAGAGCGATGGCCGCCAGACGGGCGTCGACTTCGAGGGTCGCGGGGTGGTCGGCTCCCAGGAGCTTGTGGCGAGCTTCGAGCACCTGGCGGCAGACGGATCTCTGCGCCGCCAGATCTTCGATCCCGTCGAGGATGACGTCGAGGTTCTGTAGCGCTGCCAGGCCTGCGATCGGCCTCGGCGAAGTCCCGTTGCCTGTGGACGCGCGCTCCATCGATCGAGTGAAGTCTCCTGGCTTGGCCCTCTGTAGGGATGCATCATGCCAGGTTCGAGCGATCCACCATGGCGGTGGCGACGGGCTACGCAGTCTCGGACTGGATTCCGGCCGGGTTGGTCACGGCCCGAAGGGACATCGCCAACTCTCGGTTCACCAGGATCGTCCTGTACCACTGCGAGACCCGTTCGTCGCAGTAGTCGTACTCGATTAGTGCGTCGGTGATGGCGACCATCACCGGGCGGCGGCTCAAGGCTCGGACGGGATTGGCGGTCGGGGGTGCGTGCATGAACCCTTCGGCCGAGTAGGGACCGAGCTTGACTTGCACCCCGTTGGGCTTGGTGGCGAGGCGCCGCTTGGGGTCGCCGCGGGGACCGCTCGCAACCACGATTCCGAGCTCGTCGCGGTTGATTTCGAGCTCGTCGAAGTGCGTGCTATGGCCGTCGGCAGTGCTGATCACGACGGCGTCGTGGACGAGGATGGTCGGCTTGTCATTGAGCATATCGGCCAAGCGCGGGCATTCGAGATCTACAAGCCCCTCGACCGTGCAGTCGTCAGAGAACCCTACGAACTCGATCTGCGTTCCCATTGCGGTCGACCCTGGCTCCAGATCCACTAACGAATCTCCTGCCGGACGGCTCGTTGGACAGTCCCATAGAAGCATACGCCGCGCGGGTTATCGCGCCGTATTTGACCCCCGAAAGGATCGGAGGGTGGGACTCGGGGGGCGGAGGCGATCCGGACCCAAAAGGCGAGCCGGCTGCTACCTCTGGGCGGTCTGTCCGGTGGGTTTGCCTGTGGGCGGACCGACGCGTCGTTCCTTGCCGGTGAGCAACCGCTTGATGTTGTCGTGGTGGAACAGCCAGATGAGCCCGGGCACGCCCAGGCCATAGAGGAAGTAGATGGGGGACAGGGGCAACACGAAAGTCGCAGCGACCATGGCAATGCCGCCCAGGAGGCTCGCACCCAGCGATCCGAGTGACGAGATTCTGGTAACGGCGATGACGATCACGAAGATCGGGAAGATCACCGCCAGGATCAGCGGCGCAATGATCAGGGCTCCGCCGGTGGCCGGAGCGACTCCGCGGCCTCCGTGGAAGCCGATGAACGGGGAGCGGCTGTGCCCCACGATCGCCGCGAGTGCCGCCAGAACCTGGGCCACGATATCGCCGCCGATCGCGACGATGAGCAGCACGGCCACGGCGCCCTTGGCCACGTCCAGGAGACCCGAAACGGCAGCCCAGCGAAAGCCGACGGCCCGCGATACGTTGGCGCCTCCGGTTCGGCCACTGCCGAGGGTTCGAGGGTCGGGCCCGCCGATGAGACGGGGAACGATGATCCCGAACGGAATGCCGCCCACGAGAAAGCCCGCGATCAGCGCGACGGCTGCCCGCAATATGTCGATCGTCTGCATCGCGGGGAAGTATAGGGCTGCGAATCGAGACCGGCAGTCACGTGGCGTGGACCCGGGCTAAGACTCGGCGTCGGCCGTTCCGAGCAGTTCGGCGAGCAGCCGGTCAGGGTTGCGACGCAACGCAGCTCTCCGCGCGGGGTCCGCGGCAACATCGTCTACCAGTTCCACGAGCAAGCTATTGACTGGCGTGGGCACGGCGGTCACGACCCCGAAGCGAGCGACCGCGCCATTCATCCAGTGGACCTCCGTCGGCTCGCCGGCGACGGAGGTGATCGGGGGAGTGCCCGCCTCGACCGCCCGTACGTGGACTCGGAGCGATGGCAGCTTGCCGGCACGGGCGCCGCCCACGATCCGCGACAGGATCGGGCGGCTGAGCCACGAGGGCAGGCGCGCCACCCGCGCCAACCAGGGAACCGCGGCCCCGGGAAGCCCGACGGGCTTCAGCCCGAGCTGGTGCATCACGTCCAGGGTTTCGCACAGCTGGCGACGCTCGATGGCGAAGAGCCGCGGGTCCCGGTATATCTCCTCGGCGTCCATGTCCAGAACCGCGCCGGTGGCATTGGCGATCAGGTTGGCGAGCAGCTTCGACCACTTCATCGACGATGCGTCGCGGATTTCCGCCGTCCGGAATCCGACCCGGCCGAACTCGCGTCTCAGGGCCCGCACCGACGACTGAGCGTCGGGAGTCACGGCCGACAGCCCGAGGCCTCCCTTGCCCAGCCATCGGATCTCGTTCTCCGAGACGAGCTCGATGGGAGCGGTGAGGGATCCTGCGATCAACGGCGCTTCGGGGCGAAGCTCGGCGGCGATGCCCTCTGCGCCGATGCCGTTCTCCACCGTGAGGGTCGGCACGGTCGGCCAGATCAGAGTTGGACCGATGGCGTCGCGGAGAGCCGGCATCTTGACCGCCAGCAGGATCAGGTCGGGCGAGGACGCCTTCTCGGTGCGGCTGACCCGCCGAAGAGGGAAGCTCTGCACCGCGCCGTCGGGGGAGACGAGGGTCATCGGGTCGTTCGACGAGAGCTCGAAGATTCGGACGAGGGTCACTTCGTTGCCCGCGGCGGCCAGCAGCGTGCCAAGGAAGGAGCCTACGGCGCCCGCGCCGACGACGAGGATCTTCATCGGCGGCCTGGTGCGCGGCGTGGGCTGCAGTCCTCGGGGCGCCGGAGCAGGTTCGGGCGCTGCGGCCCCTGGAGCGTCGGCGGCCGAAAGCGGTGCCGGAACCTCGGCCGCAGCAACCTCAGCCGGTGCCGGTTTGCCAGGCGTCGTTTTGCGAGGCGTCGTCCGCCGAGGCGCCGTCCGTCGAGGCGCCGCCGACGGAGACGCCGCCGGTGGTGCCGCCGCCGACGGTTGCGCCGCTGACGGTTGGGGAGTGGTAGCCACCTGAGCGTCGGCTTCAGGCGAGTTCTTGTTCCGGGAGGGCGGCTTCGCTGGCGTCATCGGTCCTGTCAGATGCTTGCCGAATTGGGCCTGCCAAGACTACCCGCTGAGCGCCGGCAACGCCGCACCTGCGGGACGCGACAGGCGACTGCCGCTGAGCCGCGGGCCGGTCTAGAGGCGTGTCAGCGACGCGAGCCAGGCGTGCGGGCCGTCCGGTCCCAGGAATCCATCCCTGGTCGCGAAGTGCTCCGCTACGATCGAGTCGACCCGCCAGCCCTCGAAGAACGTGTCGCGTATCTCGGGTTGGGTCACCCGGCGCGGACCCGTCGTGCCCGGCTGCCGGTCGCTGAAGCAGAGCATGAAGTAGCGCCCGCCCGGCCGAAGCGCGCTTCGGAGGCTGTGCTCGTAACGGAGGCGGTCCGCGTCCGAGAAGACGTGAAACAGGCCTGAATCGATGGCGACATCGAACGTTCGCCCAACGGCACCGAGCTCGAGCGCGTCGGCGACCTCGAAGGTTGCGGCGGTCGCTCGCGCCGCGGCTTTCTCGCGGGCTCGGGCGATTGCCGTCGGTGCGGCGTCCACACCGGTCACGTCGAGCCCGCGCGAGGCCAGATAGAGCGCGTTCTCGCCGGTGCCGCAACCGACGTCGATCACCGAGCCGGCAATTGCCGCCTGTTCGGCGAGGCGCACGAACACCGGCTGCGGCTTCCCGATGTCCCAGGGCGGCTCGCCGTTCTGGTATGCCCACTCGAAGCCCATACCGGCACGATACCGCGACTTCCCGGCCCGGAACAACCGGTGTCTCGTCCGTCAGCGAGTTGGACTCGCCGGACTCGCCGGAGCGGCCGGAGCGGCCGGAGCCGCCCGCGGGGCTACCGCCGCAGGATCCGGTCGATTTCGGCCATCTGAGCCGGCGCGAGCGGCCCGAACTCCATGGCTTTCGCGTTCTCCTCGACCTGGGCGACGGTTCGGAATCCCGGGATCGGGACCGTGTTGGGGCTGCGGCCCCAGATCCACGCCAGAGCGCCCTGGGCCAGAGTTCGACCGCCGCTGGTCAGGATCTCCCGCATCGATGTGAGGGCGTCGAGCCACTCCTGGTTGGCGCGGCCGCCCTTGATGCCGGGGAACCACGCGACCTTCTGGCGGATGTCGTCGTCGCGGAACTGGGTTTCCGGCGTGATCTTGCCGGTCAGCATGCCCATACCCAGAGGGGTCCGGTTGATGCTCCCCAGGTTCATCCGCTCGGCCAGGGCGAGCAGCTCGGAGTTGCCGGTGAGGACGTTCAGCTCCTGCTCGACCACGCCGCAGCCGGGGCCGGTCGAGAAGGCCTCGATCGCTTCGGCTCGATCGGTGCTCCAGCCGTAGGTTCGAATCTTGCCTTCCTTGACGAGTTCTTCGAGCACGTCCCGTGCCGCCAGCGCTCGGTCCAGGGTGAGCCCCCAGACGTGGAGCAAGTACACGTCGACGTATTCGGTCTCGAGGCGTCGCAGGCTCCTCTCCAGATCGGCCCGCAAGTGAGGGGCGACGTCGCTCTCTTCCTCATTGGCACCGTATGGCTCGACCTGCTTTGCGGCCTCGTCGATGTCGTAGCCGAACTTACTGGCGATCACGACCTGGTCGCGGCGACCCTTGAGCGCGGCGCCGAGCACGCGTTCGCTGTGGCCGGCGCCGTAGTTGGCGGCCGTGTCGAAGAAGCTGGCTCCCAGCTCCAGGGCGGCGTGGATGGCCCGGGTCGACTCTGCATCGTCCACGACGCCCCAGCCGGCTTTCGCCCCGAGCGAGTCCCACGGTCCGCCGATGGCCCAGCAGCCCATCCCGACCGCCGAGACCTCGATGCCGCTGCGTCCGAGTGTTCGCTTCACGTCCATCTCCATGGTTGGGAGCGCCGCGGGCGCTTCCCGTGTTACCTCAGCAGTGAGTAGTAAGTTGGGTCCGCCGCGCGGCCGGGCCCACGTCGTCTGCCAGGAACCTCGATCTGAGCGTGGCCTCGAGCGCCGCAACCGTTCTCGAGCGCCGCAACCGTTATGGTATGGCCGAATCGCCGGCCGCCTCTCCATATCACTCCGGTGGGGAGTAAGACGGGAAGGCGGAAGAAGCCGTCGCGAGATCGCCCTCTTCCTCGGGCGAGTCCCACCACGCGCCGGGCCCCTCTCGGCGACGTACTCCGCTTCGTTGTCGCGCTCGCCGTCAAGCCGCTCGATCGCCTAGGCCAGGTCCTCCCAGGACGGTGCGTCCAGATGCTCCATTCGCGATCCCGAGGCCCAATCCTTGGCGACGCCCATGACGCGCCATCTGAGCGCCCGGCGAGCCTACGAGTCACCGAGCCGGCGAGCGCAGCGCGAGGCGGAGCCGAGCACCGGATCGAGCGCACCCCGAGGTGCGTGAGCGAGGAGCGCAGACTCCAACTAAGCGATGTGCCGCCCGTGGCGTCGACTAGTGCCAGGGGATGGGGAGAATGCCGTCCTGGCGGGACTGCGCGACTTCGACCCAGCCGTAGCCCTCGTCGCCGTTGTTCTCGTGCGGCATCGCCTCGTCCCATTCGGCGCCGCCTTCGGTGACCGCCTCATCGAACGTGGACTGCCCGATCATCGTCGTCTCGACGAAGTAGTAGGAGTTGCTCGTGCCGTCGACCCTGACGCCCAGGTAGGCGTGGCCGGGGATGATCACGATGACCGGCTGCATCCCCATGGCCTCGACGGCCGAGGCGTACAGGAGCGCCAGTTCGATGCAGTTTCCGCTGGCGCTGGAGAGCGCCTCGGAAGGCAGCCGGATCGCCTGCGTGTCGCCCGGCGCAAATGAGACCGGAGTGCTGATGTACGTCAGGCTGAAGTCGTTGGTTTCGGCCTGCCAGATGTCGGCCAATCGCTGGTAGACCGAGTTGTCGGCGTCCATTTCGCTCTGGTAGCCGCTGATTATCGTGCGGCCGGGATCGTAGTTGGCAGCCGCCCGGATCAGGTCGTTCTTCACGGCCGGGTCGGTGGGCGTGACCATCACGCTGAGGAGTTCGAATGTCTCCGCCTCGGTCATGCCCTTGATGGACCACGGGAAGTCGCTCCGGCCGGTGACGACGATGCTGTGGGTCTCGTCGAGCACCGTCAGATCCTGGCCGTTGTCCAGGTACGTCACGAGCACTTCCAGCTGGCCGGGCTTCTGGGACGTGAGCGAGTCGATGGCCGCGCTCGTCAGCTCGGGGTCCTGCTCGACCGTCGCGCTGTCCTTGCCGGCGATGGTGACGGTCTTGACGCTCGAGTTGGTGAAGCCGGCGACGCCGCTCGTCATCTTGACCTTGACCGGCTGGGCGTTGCCGTTCGTGATTGTGGCGACCACAAAGTGGGGCAGGATATTGCCGTAGAGCTGCGAGAAGGGTGTCATCAGGTCGGCCTGATACGTGTACTCGACGGTGATGTCGTTGACGGTCGCGCTCGCCGGCGTGGCAGCGCCACCGGGGCCGGTCTGCTCGGGCGCCGCGGTCTTCCCGCCAGACGGCGCGATGGCTCGCCTGTCGGCGCCTGACGCGATAAGGCCGGAGGCCGTGGGCGAGGAGTGGAGAGCGGGCCACGTCGAAGACGAGCGGGCGCAACCGGCGGCAAAGACCAGCAGCAGAGCAAGGGCCACGACCGGCCTGCCCCGCGCCACGAGCCACGCGCCCATGTGAAACTCCCAGCCCTTCGGGCGACGGGTTGGCCCCTCTGGGGAGATCGCTCGCGAGATCGTAGCGTCCGCTAGTAGTAGGTACCAGGCTCCAATTGGGGGAGGGACCCTCAGCTACCCGCGCACGACCCTCAGGTCGAGGCTGGAGCGGTTCAGCACGGTGGCGCCGCCGTCGGAACACATCACGATGTTCTCCAGACGTACGCCCCAGCGGCCCGGGAGGTAGATGCCCGGCTCGATGCTGAACGCCATTCCCGGCTTCAGCGCGGTCGAGTTCCCGGTGACCATGTACGGGTCCTCGTGCACTTCGAGTCCGATCCCGTGGCCCACCCGGTGCGTGAAGAAGTCGCCGTAGCCGGCGCCCGCGATCACGGTTCGGGCGGTCGCGTCGATCTCCTCGGCGGGGACGCCGGGCCGAACGGCGGCGGTCGCGCGAGCCTGGGCCTCGCGAACCAGCTCGTAGACGCGCACGAACTCTGGCTCCGGGGCGACGTCGGCCTCTCCGGCGACCCAAACGGTCCGAGTGGTGTCGCTCGCGTAACCGGCCCGCGTGCCTCCGATGTCGAGCACGATCGGTTCGCCGGCCCGCATGACTCGCTCGCTCGCGTCGTGGTGCGGTGAGGCGCTGTTGGGCCCCGAACCGACGATCGCGAAATCGGCCAGGTCGTGTCCCTCGTCGATGAGTCGCGAGCGAATCTCCCGGCTCACCTCCGCCTCGGTCCGCCCGGCGAGCGGGCCCGCGCAGACGGCGTCCATCGTGCGGTCGGCGGCTTGCGCGGCAAGCGTCAGCAGGCGCGCCTCGTCCGCGTCCTTGACCTGGCGCAATTCGCGCATCACTGTGCTAGCGGACTCGAAGCGTCGGTCCGGAAGAGCGGTCTCGAGCTGCAGGAGATGCATGGACCACATCCGGTCGGAGACCCCGATCGGGGCCCCGGCCTGGGAGCGCAGTAGGTCCGCGACCATCGCCGCCGCGTCGTCACGCTCGTCGAAGGGCACGACCAGCGCGGCGCCGGCAGCGGCCAGCGGCGTGCCGGCAGCCTTTTGCGCCTCCAGGCGCGGAACCAGCAGCGAGACCTGGCCCTGGCGCGGCACTACCAGCAGCGTGAAGCGCTCCATCGGCTCGCCGACGAAACCGGTGAGGTAGCGTAGGTCGGGGCCCACGCTCAGGAGCAGCGACGCCAGACCGCGTTCGGCGATGGCAAGGCGGCACGCGACAAGTCGCGCTTCGAAGCGTTCGGCGGGGATCTGGCGGGCAGGTTCAGTCATGCCCGGAGAGTAACCCGTGGTGTGGCGACGCGCCCCGGGCCGGCCCCGAGCCGCGCCAGCCCGGCGCCACTAGACCGCTTCGGCGATTGCCTCTTCGAATTGGGAGTTGTACAGGTCGAAATAGAAGCCGTGGCTGGCGATCAGCTCGTCGTGGCTGCCCTGTTCGACGATCTTGCCGTGGTCCATGACCAGGATCTCGTCGGCGTTGCGGATCGTGGAGAGGCGATGGGCGATGACGAAAGCCGTACGGCCCTTCATCAGGCGCGCCATCGCCTGCTGGACCAGGATCTCGGTGCGAGTGTCGACCGAGCTCGTGGCTTCGTCGAGGATGAGGATCTCCGGGTCGGCCAGGAACGCGCGCGCGATCGTAAGTAGCTGCTTCTCGCCGGCCGACAGGTTCGAGGCCTCGTCGTCTATGACCGTGTCGTAGCCGCCGGGAAGAGTCCGGACGAAGTGGTCCACGTGGGCCGCCTTTGCTGCGTCCACGATCTGCTCTTCCGTGGCGTCCTCTCGACCGTAGGCGATGTTGTCCCGGATCGTGCCCCCGAAGAGCCACGTGTCCTGGAGGACCATGCCGAAGGTTCGACGCAGGTTGTCGCGCGTCATGTCGCGAATGTCGATGCCGTCGATGCAGATCGTGCCGGCGTCGATCTCGTAGAAACGCATCAGCAGGTTCACGACCGTGGTCTTGCCGGCGCCCGTGGGCCCGACGATTGCCAGGACTTCGCCCGGCCGGACGTCCACGTTCAGATCGTCGATGAGCGGCTTGTCCGGCTCGTAGCGGAACGACACGCCTTCGAGAGTCACATGGCCGGTTGGGTTGGTGAGTGCCACGGGCTCTGCCGCGTCGGGCAATTCCTCCGGCTCGTCGAGCAGCTCGAAGACTCGTTCGGCGCAGGCCATGGTCGACTGCAGCAGGTTCGCGATGCTGGCGGTCTGGGTGATCGGCATCGTGAACGAGCGCGAGTACTGGATGAACGCCTGCACGTCGCCCAGGGACATGGTGCCGCTGGCGACCTGGACGCCTCCGATGACGCCGATGGCGACATAGTTGAGGTTGCTGATGAAGTTCATCGTGGGCTGGATGATGCCCGAGATGAACTGAGCCTTGAAGCTGGCCCGGAAGACGCGCGCGTTTTCCTCGTCGAAGCGGCGGATGGCGTCCTCTTCGTGGCCGAAGACCTTCACGATGGCGTGACCCGTGTGCGATTCCTCGACGTGAGCGCTGAGGGCTCCGGTCTGCTTCCACTGCGCCGCGAATTCCTTCTGCGACCGCTTGGCGATGAACATCGTCGCGCCGGCGGCAACCGGAATGACCAACAGCGATATGGCAGCCAGGATCGGGCTGATCCAGAACATCATCGCCAGGACGCCGATGATCGTCGCGATGGAAGTGATGATCTGCGTGAGGCTCTGCTGCAGCGTACCGGCGATGTTGTCGATGTCATTCGTGACGCGGCTCAGAGTGTCGCCGCGCTGGTGTGTGTCGAAGTACTTCAACGGCAGGCGGGCGAGCTTCTCGTCCACCTTGCGGCGAAGTCGATACACCGTGCGCTGCGATACGCCGCCCATGGTGTACCACGCGACCCAGCTGAAGAACGTGCTGAGCAGGTACAGCCCGGCGAGCGCGAGAAGGATCATGCCCAGGGCACCGAAGTCGACGCCGACGCCCGGGGCCGCATTCGTGCCGGCTACCAGATCCGCGAGCGGGTTGTGCGCCGCCCTCAGTGCGGCCACTACCTGCTCGTGGGTGAGACCGGTCGGCACGCCTTGCGCGACCATCTGCTTGCCGACGAGCCCGTCCATCAGCTTGTTGATGGCGTTGCCCAGAACTTTGGGGCCGAAGATCTGACCGGCCGTGCTGAAGAACGAGACAGCTATGACGAGGATGATCCACTTCCGGTCCGGCCGGAGTTCGCCCAGGAGGCGGCGGAAGGTGCCACGGAAGTTGCGGGCCTTCTCCGCCGGCATGGAGATGCCGTGCCCCGGACCGAATCCGCCGCCCATCGGGCCGCGGCGCCGTGCGCCTGCGCCTCCTGGGCCGCCGAAACCGCCACCGGGGGCAGCAGCCGGCCGCCCGTTCGTCGCCGCGGGTCGGTGTCCGTCGGCGCCGTTTGCGGGCCCGCTCATGCCACTTCCTCCTTGGAGAGCTGCGAGTAGACAATCTCGCGATACGTCTCGCTGCTCTCCATCAACTCGGCGTGATTGCCGATCGCCACGATCTCGCCCTTGTCGAGCACGATGATCTGGTCGGCGTGGAGGATCGTCCCGACCCTCTGGGCCACGATGATCACGGTGGCCTCGTCAGTCTCGTCTCGAAGCGCGCCCCGGAGACGCTGATCGGTCTTGAAGTCCAGCGCCGAGAAGCTGTCGTCGAAGATGAAGATCTTCGGCTTCCTGACGATTGCCCGAGCGATGGCCAGGCGCTGGCGCTGGCCGCCGGAGACGTTCGTTCCGCCCTGGTCGATCTCGCCCTCGAGCCCACCGGCCATTTCTTCCACGAAATCCTTCCCCTGAGCGATGGCAAGAGCGTGCCAGAGGGTCTCGTCGTCGGCGTTGTCGTCACCGTATCGGAGGTTGCTGGCGACGGTTCCGCTGAACAAGAACGCCTTTTGCGGTACGAGCCCGACCAAACGCCACAGGTCTTCCTGGCGCATCTGCCGGACGTCGACGCCGTCTACCTCCACGCTCCCCGACGACACGTCGTAGAAGCGCGGGATCAGGTTGATCAGGGTGGACTTGCCCGAGCCGGTACCGCCGATGATGGCCGTGGTCTGGCCCGGGCGGGCCGTGAAGGAGATGCCGCACAGAACGGCGTCTTGCGCACCCGGGTATCGGAACTCAACGTCTCGGAACTCGACGAGGCCGCGGGGCTCGGTCAGTGCCGTGGCTGTGTCGGGGTCGCAGATCGTCGTTTCCGTATCGAGGACCGCGTTGATTCGCTCGGCGGAAGCCGCAGCTCGCGGCACCATCACGAAGATGAGGGCGGCCATCATCACCGAGAAGAGGATCAGCATGACGTACTGGAGGAAGGCCGAAAGGTTCCCGATGGGCATACTGCCGGAGTCGATACGAAGGCCGCCGAACCAGACGATTGCGACCATCGAGAGGTTCATGATCCCGAACAGGAACGGAATCATGAGCGCGAATAGCCGTGCGACCTTGAGCGAGTTGTCCGTCAGCGCCTGGTTGGCTTCGTCGTAGCGCTTTTCTTCGTGCTCAGTTCGCACGAACGCGCGAATCACCCTCATGCCGCCCAGCACTTCCCTCATGACCTGATTGATTCGGTCGGTGCGCTTCTGCATGGACCGGAACAGGGGCACGGCGATGAAGGCGATCGTGCCGATGACGATCAGCACCAGCGGGACGATGACCAGGAGCGTCGCCGAGAGCGGAACATCCTCGCGCAGGGCCATGATCAGGCCGCCCACGGACATGATCGGGGCCAGGATCATGATGTTGAGGGCCATCACCAGGACCATCTGCACCTGCTGCACGTCGTTCGTGTTGCGCGTTATCAGCGTGGGTGCGCCGAAGGAATTGGTCTCCTTCTGCGAGAAGCCCATGACCTTGCGGAAGATGGCGCTCCGAATGTCGCGCCCCATCGACATGGACGTCAGCGACCCGAAGTAGACCGACACGATCGAGCACAGACCCAGCAGGAAGGTCACGAACAGCATCAGCGCGCCGATGCGGACGATGTAGTTCGTGTCGCCCTTCAACACGCCGTTGTTGATGATGTCCGCGTTGAGATTTGGCAGGTACAGATTCGTGATCGCCTGGACGGTCACCAGGATCACCACGATTGCCAGCAGCCGGCGGTACGGCCAGCCGAACCTGCGGAGAAGTCTGATCATCGGCTTCGATCCTGTGTCTTCATTGAGGGTCCCCGAGCAAAGGTGTAGGTGGTATTGCCATCAGCCTGGCAGCGGAATGTGTAGGACTCGTGAAAGCGCACCGAAGGAGTTGGGACCGGCGATCATCCGCTCTGTTGGCCTGCCTCGGGCGCGTCCAACTCCTCCAGTAGCCGCCGGCGGGCGGTATGGATCGCACGCATCCCGACGAGCAGGGAGGCCATCTCTTCCTGGGTGAGCTCGGCGAGGACCTTCGAGAGCACTCCGCGTCGGTGGACGGCCATGTCGCGAAAGACCTGGAACCCAGCCTCTGTCGCGTGGACCCGCACGACCCGGCGATCCTCGGTGCCGTGGCGTCGCTCCACCAGACCGCGCTTCTCCATGCGATCGACGATGCCGGTCGCGCTGGCGTCGGAGACGTCCATGGCCTCGGCGAGACGCTTCATCGGGAGCGGCCCCTCCGCCTCGAGGGCCGTCAGCACATTCAGATGGACGAGACTCAGGGCATGTCGATGCCACGATTTGAACACGCCTCCGCGATCGCGGGGCGACCAACTCGTCATCTCTTCGAGCAGTTCGCGCTCGAGCGCCTGACGGCCGATGTCGTCTACGGCCTGGTCCGAGGCGGTGCTCCGTGGCTCAGAGACATTCAACATGGCATTGAGTATACCGCGGCATGGCAAGAGGTGCCGGAACCCCGCTTGACGCCGCGCGTGCCAGGGCGTCCAATGGTGAGTAATGCGCTTACGTATCCTCACGGCTGCGATGGTCGCGGTCCTGGCCACTGCCTTCGCGGCTTGCGGCGGGTCTTCCGGAGCCTCGCCGGTCTCGTCGAGCAACCCATCGGCAGCGGCGGGTTCCTACAGCCCGCTGCCCGGCAACTCGACGACCGTGCCGCTGCCTTCCGACGCCCCCTCGGCGGTCGTGAGCCTGGCCGGGGTGCGTTCCTGCGGCGCCGAAATCTTGTTCGAGGAGGACGTCGACATTTCTCCCATCCCGACCGCACCGGGGCCGGTGACGGATGCCGCGTCCAACCAGCAGGCGATCGCGTGCCTGATCGATGCCTGGCAGAACAGCAAGCCTGCCGTGTTGACAGTTTCAGAGGTCACCGACGAGGCGGACCAGCTCTTCACGATCTATCGGCTGCCAGGCGACGACACGGTTCAACTGATCGCCCGCGTGTTCTCCCATACCGACATGACCGTCACGTGGACCCAGACCGTCTGCAAGCAGCTGTCGGACCAGTCAGGCCAGGTAACCCCAGCCGATTGCCTGAGTGAGACGCCGATAAGCTGACGCGCGCCGGCGCAATTGGTCGGGACGGCGCGACCTACCCGTTGGGGCTGGTCGTCGTGCACTACCTTAAGAGAGGACATCGGCGTGGGCGGTCGCGAGTCCTTGGTCTACTTTACCGCGGGCCAACTCGGGGGCTAGAGTCGGGCGGTTGAGGTCGGCCCAGGCCGGCGTTTCCACCACCGAAGGCAGATTGGGATCCCCGTTCAGCGAGCGTGATGCGGCCGTCACCCGCGACGCTCCAGGTCCCGTCCCGTCTGTCCCCAACCGTGCATCGCCTTGCGGGGCCGTGTTCGGGAAGGAGGAGAAATGTTCCAGAGCCCTTCCAGGCTTCCTCTCACCAACGGGCTCAGGCGGAGTTCGCCGCGGAGACTGCGGCTTCTGGCCGTCATGGCCGTCGCAATCCTCGCCCTATCCGCGGTCATGACCGCTGCGGCGGCATCCGCAAGCATCTCCGCGCCGGCTACGGCTGCGCCGGGCTCGCAGATCACAGTCTCCGGCATTGGTTTCGGGGCCGGGCAGGCAGGCGTCCTGACCTACAACGGCGGCCAGGTGACCAAGTTCACCGCCTCTTCGGCCGGTGCGTTCAGTGCCCCATTTACGATCCCCAGCGGCGCCTCGCTCGGCAGCACGGGCCGGATCTCGGCCAAGACGACCGCGGGCGCATTGCTGGCCACGACGACCCTGGCCATCGGCGCAGTCGCCCCCGCAGCCCAGGGTGGTTCCGGCGCGGCGGCCATCATCGTGCCCGCTTATGCGAACCCAGGCACGCAGATCGACGTCGCGGGTAGCGGTTTCGCAGCAGGCAAGACCGGCAACCTCACCATCAACGGCTGCAAAGAGGCGACCTTCACGGCCTCCTCGAGCGGTGCCTTCAGTGTCGCCTTCCCCGTCCCGAGCACGACTCCGCTCGGCACCAGCCGGATCTCGGCCAAGGACAGCGCCGGAACCCTCATCGCAACCACGACCCTGACGATAGGTACCGATGCGACCCCGGCTCCCGGCTCCACTCCGACGCCCGGCTCTACCCCAACGCCTGGCTCCACGGCGACGGCGGGCTCAACTCCGACCCCGGCTCCCACGACTGGCCCGACGCCGCCGCCCTCCGCCAGCGTCCCGAACTTCAGCCACGTCTACGTGATCATCTTCGAGAACAAGGAGTACTCGAGCATCGTCGGCTCGAGCAGCGCTCCGTACATCAACTCGCTCGTCGCGCAGTACGGTCTCTCGACCGGCTTCTCGGCCGAGCGCCATCCCTCCGAGCCCAACTACATCGCCCTCACCTCAGGCGGCACCCAGGGCGTCACCGACGACGGCGTCTACAACCTGAGCGTGAATAACCTGTTCGATCAGGTCACCGCATCCGGCCGGACCTGGAAGGCCGTCATGCAGGGCTACGCGGGCAACTGCTCGACCGCATCGTCGTCCTCGGCCGTCACCGACGGCGTCGGCAAGTCGGGCGCTTACGTCCGCAAGCACAACCCGGCGATCAGCTACACCAGCATCAGCGGCAATGCCGCTAAGTGCGCCAACATCACCAACCTGGCCAGCTTCGATCCGGCGGCGGCGAACTTCCAGTTCATCACCCCGAACATGATCAACG
>OCZT010000848.1_pt1 | contig 31131 bp, 36 predicted proteins | sample 1539031 | NCBI WGS metagenome assembly OCZT01 (sample SAMEA3539308, study PRJEB22396) | soil metagenome | biome: tundra; feature: field; material: soil | place: USA | collected 2010-05 | depth 0.15 m | reverse complement strand
GGACGCCAACGGCAAGACCTCGATCGGGTATGGCTCGATTTCGAGCGACGGGCAGAACCGGGGGATCCAGGAAGTGACGTTCGGGACCAATACGACGCTGGCCAAGAGTCCGAAATGGGGGGCGCTGAATTTGATGTTCCAGTACTCGTATCTGCAACGGAATCCGTGGCTTGCGGCGACCGGCGCGCCGACGAACGCGCATCTTTCGATGGGCTTTGTGAACCTGCGGTACACGCTGCCGGGCCAGCCCCCGGCCAGCAAGTAACATTGAACTGTTTTGGGAACGCTCTGTTGTAGCTGAGGCTCTAATAAAGGAACCGCGGCCACCAGAGACGATGACGGCAGTAATCGTTTTGTAACAGAAGATTGGGACAATTGGGGAGGTCAAGTATGGGTCGAAATATAATGCGGGTGACAATGGCTGTCGCCCTTCTGGCGGGGACGGTAAGCGCGCAGCAGATCCTGATTAACGGGGCTGGTGCAACGTTTCCCTATCCGATGTACTCCAAATGGTTCGACACTTATCACAAGAAGTTCAAGAACCTGGACTTCAACTATCAGTCGATCGGTTCCAGCGGTGGGATCAAGCAGGTGACGGAGGGCACGGTCGACTTCGGCGCGAGCGATGGTCCGATGAGCGACGAGCAGATAAAGCAGTTTCGCGAGAAGCGGGGCTTCGGTGTGCTTCACTTTCCGACCGTATTGGGCGCGGATGTACCCACTTACAACATTCCCGGAATCAAGGAGCAGCTTAACTTCACTGGCGAAGCGCTGGTGGGAATTTACTTCGGTAAAATTACCAAGTGGAACGATCCTGAGCTGACGAAGGCGAATCCGGGAGTGAAATTGCCGGCGAACAACATCGTTGTAGTTCATCGCTCGGAGGGCAGCGGCACGACGTACGTATGGGTGGATTATCTGGCGAAAATCAGCCCGGAGTGGAAGCAGAAGGTCGGCGTGGCCGGGTCGGTGAACTGGCCTCTTGGTCTGGGAGGAAAGGGCAACGAAGGTGTGTCCGGCCAGATCCAGCAGACGCCGAATTCGATCGGTTATGTGGAGCTGATCTACGCCATACAGAACAAGATGTCTTACGGGAAAGTGAAAAACTCGTCCGGTGTGTTCGTGAACGCTAATCTGGCCAGCGTGACGGCAGCGGCGGCCAAGGCATCCAAAACGATGCCGGACGATTTCCGGGTCTCCATCACCAATGCGGACGGCAAGGACGTGTATCCGATATCGAGCTTTACATGGCTCCTGGTTCCAGAGAAAATCGCCGACGCCACCAAGAAGAAAGCGATCACGGATTTTCTGAAGTGGATGCTGACGGACGGGCAGAACGACACGGAAGCGCTGGACTACGCCAGACTGCCGAAACCGGTTATCGACAAAGAGCTGAAGGCCATCGCAAAGATCCAATAACTACCTGTGGCGGCATCAACCACACCTGCGATCAAGGCCCGCCCTTCGGGGCGGGCACAATCGTTTCAGCAGCGGCTTCGCGCCGGCGACGACCTGGCGTACATGGTCACGCTCGCGGCGGCCCTGACAATTCTGGCGGTCACGGCGCTGCTGGTTTACGAGTTGTATGTCCACTCCGCTCTCTCGCGCCACAAATTCGGCTGGTCGTTTCTGGTTACCAGGACGTGGGACCCGGTTGCGGAGCAGTTCGGGGCGCTGCCGTTTATATACGGCACGGTGGTGACGTCGGTGCTGGCGTTGCTGCTTGGGATTCCGCTCGGCGTGGGTGCGGCGATTTTTCTGGCCGAACTCGCGCCTCCCAGGATTTCGTCGGGATTAACGTTCTTGATCGAGCTTCTGGCGGCGGTGCCGAGCGTGATTTTCGGTTTGCTGGGCGTTTTCGTTCTTATTCCCGTTCTGCACAAGATCGAGGATCCGCTACGCTCGGTGCTGGGATGGACGCCGCTGTTTCAGGGACCATTTTACGGAGTGAGCCTGCTGTCGGCGGGAGTGGTGCTGGCGGTGATGATTATTCCATTCATCATCTCGATTTCGCGCGAAGTCATTCTTGCGGTTCCCAACGACCAGCGGGAAGCGGCGCTGGCCCTGGGCGCGACGCGGTGGGAGTCGACCTGGGACGTGGTGGTTCCGCACGCCTACAAGGGGATCACGGGATCGATTTTTCTGTCGCTGGCGCGAGCGCTGGGCGAGACGATGGCGGTGACGATGGTAATCGGCAACGATCCCAAAATCGTGACGTCGCTGTTTGCGCCGGGCTACTCCATCGCGGCGATTATTGCCAACGAGTTCGCGGAAGCGCCAGGCGAGCTTTATACCAGCGCGTTGATCGAACTGGGCCTGGTGCTGTTCGCGCTGACCATCGTAATCAACGGCGCGGCGCGGATTCTGGTGGCGAGCACCTCCAGCAAGGCAGGCGCGTAACATGACGCTTCACACGATGCGCCGCAGGGCGGTGAATGTAGTGATGCTATCGCTGACCGGACTCTGCACGTTTATCGCGACGGGCACGCTGCTCTATATCCTGGGGTATCTGTTCGTCCATGGCGGAAAGAATTTGAGCTGGGATTTCTTCACCAAGCTCCCGGCGCCGGTAGGCGAAACCGGTGGAGGAATGGCGAACGCGATTCTGGGCAGCGCGAAACTGCTGCTGCTGGCGACGGTGATCGGCGTGCCGATCGGATTTTTGGGCGGTGTCTATCTGGCCGAGTTCGGTGGCAATACGTTCGCGTACGTCGTACGATATGTAACGGACCTGTTGAATGGCGTGCCCTCCATCGTGATCGGGATTTTCGCGTATACATTAGTCGTGCTCCCCCAAAAACACTTCTCGACGATGGCCGGCGGCTTTGCGCTGAGTATCATGATGATTCCGATTGCCATCCGCAGTTCGGAGGAGTTTCTGCGCGCGGTGCCGCTGGCGTTGCGGGAAGGCGCGATGGCGTTGGGAGCGTCGAAATCGAAAGCGATTCTGACGGTGGTGATTCCGGCGGCGAAGAACGGCATTATGACAGGCATCATGCTGAACCTGGCGCGGGTGGCGGGCGAGACGGCTCCGTTGATATTCACCAGTTTGGGGAATCGCTTCTGGAGCCCCGGTTGGGAACAGCCCACCGCCTCGCTGCCGGTCATGATTTATACTTACGCCCTGGGCCCTTACGAAGATTGGCACCAGCAGGCCTGGGCCGCCGGTTTCGTATTATTAACGCTTATTCTTGGAGTAAACATCGTCGCCCGCCTGATTCTTTCCCGGCAGGCGCACGTTCCCAGGTGACCAATGCACGCTCCTAGCCGACAACCCTCTACTCAAATCAATATGCCGCCCGTCAGCGTCAACATGCCCGAGGAAATCCGGCCTACTGGCGCCGCGGCGTCCAAGCTGAGCACGACGAATCTCAATTTTTATTACGGCGCGTTCAAGGCGCTGCACGGAATTTCGATGCAGGTGTACGCGAATCGTGTGACGGCGTTCATCGGGCCTTCGGGCTGCGGAAAATCGACGTTTCTGCGTACTTTGAACCGGATGAACGAGACGGTTCGCCACAGTCGCGTGGAGGGCGAGATTCTGCTGGACGGCGAAAACATTTTCAACCTCGATGTTTCCGAAGTCCGGCGGCGGGTGGGAATGGTGTTCCAGAAATCCAACCCGTTTCCAAAGTCGATCTTTGAGAACGTCGCCTACGGGCCGCGCATCAACGGATATGCGAATCGCGCCGCGCTGCGCGACCGGGTGGAGCAGAGCCTGCGGCGCGCCGCGCTGTGGGACGAGGTGAAGGATAAGCTGAACCAATCGGCGTACTCGCTTTCCGGAGGCCAGCAGCAGCGGCTGTGCATTGCGCGCGCGCTGGCTGTGAATCCGGAGGTGCTGCTGCTGGACGAGCCTTGTTCGGCGCTCGATCCGATCGCCACAGCGAAGATCGAGGATCTGATCTTTCAACTGAAGAATAGCTGTACTATCGTGATCGTGACGCACAACATGCAGCAGGCGGCGCGCGTGGCGGATTTCACGGGCTTCTTCCTGATGGGAAAATTGATTGAGTTCGATAACACGGCGAAACTTTTCAAAACTCCTTCGATGAGAGAGACGGAAGATTACGTCACGGGCCGGTTCGGTTGATTTTTGAGGAGCCTTGAACATTGCGACACTTTGTCGAGGAATTAGACCAACTCAAGACCAAGCTGCTCGAAATGAGCTCGCTTGTGGAATCAGCGATCCAGCGCAGCATCAGCGCCGTGACGCAGAAGGACCGCAGCGCGGCCGAGGAAGTATTTCGCAACGAGGCGCGCATCAACGCCATTGAAGTGGAGATCGACGAGTTCGCCATCAACCTGCTGGCGCTGCACCAGCCGATGGCGGCCGACCTGCGATTGATCGTGGCGGCGCTGAAAATCAACACCGACCTGGAACGCATGGGCGACCTTTCGGTAAACATCGCGCAGCGCGCCATTTCCCTGATCGAGGAGCCGGTGATCAAGCCGATGATCGACATTCCGCACATCGCGGGCCTGGTGCAGTCGATGGTGCGCAAGAGCCTGGACGCGTTCGTGACGCGCGATGCGGACCTGGCGCGCAGCGTGCTGGCGTCGGATGACGCGGTGGACAGCCTGCGCACTGCGTCTTATCACGAACTGGTGAGTTACATGGAGCACGACCCGGAAAACATCAAGGCGGCGCTGGATCTTCTCGCCATCACCAGGAATCTGGAGCGGCTGGCGGACCATTCGACCAATATCGCCGAGGACGTGCTGTTCCTGGTGAAGGGAATCGACGTGCGTCATCATGCCGAAGCGCGGCAATGATGGCCGAATGTTAACGGGTCTGTAATTAATTTGTAACTGACCGAACGTTACGATAGACCAGAGTCATGAAGAAAATTGTATTAATCGAAGACGATGCGGATCTTTACTCCCTGATTCAATACAACCTGGAGAAGGAAGGGTTCGCGATGGCGGGCGCGCAGACGGGAAAAGGCGCGATCGAACTGTGCCGGAGGGAGCGTCCGGACCTGATTATCCTCGACATCATGCTGCCGGATTCCGACGGCCTGGAGATCTGCCGGGCGATCCGCAATCATTCCGAACTGGCGGCGGTGCCGGTGATTTTCCTCACCGCGAGGGCGTCGGAGACCGACCGCATCGTCGGGCTGGAACTGGGCGCGAACGATTATATCGTCAAGCCGTTTTTCATCCGCGAGCTGATCGCGCGGATCAAGATTCACTTCCGGGGGCAGCCTCCGGCGACGAAGATCCTGCGCTCGGGCGATCTGGAACTGGACCGCGCGCGCTGCCGCGTGCATCTGAACGGCGCGGAGGTCACGCTGACCGCGACCGAGTTCCGGCTGCTGGAATTTTTGATGAGCCGGCCGGGGGTGGTGTTCAGCCGGGAGCAACTGCTGGACGCGGTGTGGGGCCACGATCGCGCGGTGACGGACCGCACGGTGGACGTATACATTCTGCGTCTGCGCCAAAAGATTGAGGCGGCCGATGAGTCGACGTTTATCCGGAGCGTGCGCGGGTTCGGATACAGCTTCAACGCCGAAGTGCCGCAGGAGCAGGTGCAGTAGGAAGCAACACCCTCTGGTCCCGTGAGAGACTGAGAGAAAGCCGTGCTCGTAAACACTATCTTCGAGAACAAGGTGGAGCAGCTCTACGACGTAACGGTGCGGCTTGCTTCGGCATTGGAGAAGGCGGGCATTCCCTATCAGATCGTTGGCGGGCTTGCCGTTTTCTGGCACGTCGATGCGGTTGACCCTTTGGGGGCGAGGCTGACGCGGGATGTCGATATCACAGTTGACCGCGCGCGCTTCGAGGAGATTGTTGCCGCCGCAGAGGCTGCGGGGTTTCGTTATCGTCACGTTGCCGGTGTCGACATGCTGGTGGATGCCAACGAACCGGTGGCGCGGAGCGCGGTGCACATGGTGTTCGCCCATGAAAAGGTGCGCCCCGAGGAGATCGACTCTGTCCCCGGGATTTCGAAACCGGAACGCTCGAACAGGGGGTATTGGATAGCTCCCGTCGCCGACCTCGTCCGGATGAAGCTGACCAGTTTCCGGCTGAAGGACAAGGTACACATTCAGGATCTCGATTCAGCGCGGCTGATTACGGCGGAGATTGAGTCCTCGCTGCCGGAGGCGCTGCGGACCCGGTTGGCGGAAGTGCGGGCGGCTCGATAGCTCTAAACCTTTGCCGGAACCAATACTGGAGCGGTTGCCAGCAACTGGTCTTCAAAAGAGTAATCGGGCTTCGGGAATGTGTTGTGGCGCAGATACCACTTATAGGTTTCTTTTAACCCCGTCGCGAAATCGGTCGGCTTGAACTTCAGCACCCGCTGTGCTTTTGCCGTCACTTGCGTGATGGGTGGGACGTCGACGTAATTTCCGAAGTAGAGTTTCGGGCCCATGGGATGTCCGCCTGCGCGGAGAATATATTCGCGGGGAATGCGGACGAATTTCACAGCCTTCCTGCAGACTTTGGCGAAGGCTTCGACGACTTCGGCTTGCGACAGCGGCCGGGCGTTGGCGATGTTGAAGGCGTGACCGATGGCGGCCGGCTCGTCCATCACTTTCAGGCACGCGGTGACCAGATCCTTGACGTAAATGAACTGCGCCAGCCTGCGGCCGTCGCCCGGAAGGATGATCGGGCGATTGGCACGGAGGCGGTCCCAGAAGAATGCTTCGCGATAGAGATTGTTGCCGGGTCCATAGACGAAAGGCGGGCGCAGGGTCACGACCGGCAAGCCGATTCGTTGATGGAGACGGAACAGGGCGCGCTCGCTCATCGCTTTATTGCGCGTGTAAAGCTCCGGCGCGTCGTCGGGGGCGAGGGCGTCGCCTTCGTGATGATTCAAGCCGTCGCCATAGGCGGCGACGCTCGACATGAAGACGTAACGCTGGAGGCTGGCGCCGCTCAGGGCGCGGACGCTGGCTTCGACGTGGCCGGCGGTGGTGCCTCGCTCCCAATCGTAGACGTTATCGAAGACTACGTCGAATTTTTTGCCGGCGAGAGCGGCTTTCATGGTCTGGCCGTCGTTGCGGTCGGCCTGGATATTCTTCACGCGGCGGCCCAGATCGTGCCGCGGACGGCGATGCAGCACCGTCACGGAATGATCCGCTTTCAGTAAGTCGGCCACCAACATTCGGCCGATGAACCGGGTTCCACCAATGACAAGGCAGTTCATGCGCGAGTCGCTACAATAGAATCAGTTTCGGGGATCAGTCGTAATACTCCTGGCCCAAGTGCGTGATCAGATCTTCGCCGCGCATCCACCGGAGGGTGTTTTTCAACTTCATGAGCTGGATGAAAATGTCGTGTTCGGGATACAGGCCCGGAGCATGCATGGGCGCTTTGAAGTAAAACGAGAGCCATTCCTGAATGCCGCGCATCCCGGACCGCTGCGCCAGGTCCATGAACAACACGAGGTCCAGAACCAGCGGAGCGGCCAGAATCGAATCGCGGCACAGAAAATCGATTTTAATCTGCATCGGATAGCCGAGCCATCCGAAAATGTCGATGTTATCCCAGCCTTCCTTGGCGTCTCCGCGCGGCGGATAGTAGTTGATGCGCACCGCGTGATAAAAATTCCCGTACAGGTCCGGGTGCAGCTTCGGTTGCAGGATCTGATCCAGCACGCTGAGCTTGGTTTCTTCCTTGCTCTTGAACGAGCCCGGATCTTCCAGCACTTCGCCGTCGCGATTGCCGAGAATGTTGGTGGAAAACCAGCCGTTCAGCCCCAGCATGCGTGCTTTCAGACCCGGCGCGATGAGCGTCTTCATGAACGTCTGGCCGGTTTTGAAATCCTTTCCGCACACCGGAAGATTGCGTTCGCGCGCCAGTTCCAGCGGCGCAGGCACATCCGTGGTCAGGTTCGGAGCGCCGTTGGCGAACGGGATCCCGCTTTTGAGCGCGGCGTAGGCGTAAATCTGGCTGGGCGCGATTTCGGGGTCGTTCTTCATCAGGCCGCATTCGAAATCCTTCAACGTCTGATGGACCGCCGCGGGACGATGGAACACTTCGGTGGATCCGCACCAGATCATCACGGAACGGGAGACGCCGTTGGTTTCCTGGAAATTGCGGATGTCGTCCATCAGCATCTCCGCTTTGTCCATCTTGTTTCCGCCCTCTTTGACGTTGGGGCCGTTGATGCGCTTGACGTATTCCTGGTCGAAGACCGCTTTCATCGGCTTGATGGCCGAGAGAGGCTCTTTCAACTTTTCGAGCTGAGGAGCTTCCAGCACGCGCGCGTTGGCCGCAGCTTCGTACGCCGTATCTTCATAAATATCCCAGCCGCCGAAGACCAGATCTTCCAATCCGGCAAGCGGGACGAAGTCCTTAACCATCGGCGACCGGTTGTCGGTGCGCTTGCCGAGGCGAATCGTTGCGAGTTGCGTGAGCGATCCGACTGGTGCGGTCATGCCGCGCTTAATCGCCTCGACGCCCGCGATAAATGTAGTGGAAACCGCGCCTATGCCGGGGATCAAGACACCAAGCTTGCCATCGGCAGGCGCAATTTCGACGTTCTGTTCAGAGGACAAAACCGTTGAACTCCTTAGAAGTGCCCCAACGTCGCGGCTGATGCCTACTAGACGTGGGAATGCTTAAGTTATACTAACATTTTATGCCCAATCGCGCGACTGCCGCGGCTATTTCCGTCGCGATCTCGGCAATCGTCGTGGACGACGAAAAGCTCGCGTCCGACGAGCTTTCCTATCAATTAAGAGAGTTTCCCGACGTCGAGGTCGTCGCTACGGCATCGAACGGTATTGAGGCTGTCCAGTTGATCATGGACCTGGAGCCGGACCTGGTGTTTCTCGATGTGCAGATGCCCGGGCTCGATGGCATGGGCGTGCTGCGCAAATTGCGTGAAAAGGGCGTCCCGCTGCCGTATTTCGTGATGGCCACCGCATACGATCAATATGCCGTGGAGGCGTTCAAGTGGGAAGCGCTGGATTATTTGCTGAAACCGGTGGAGAAGGAGCGTCTTTCGCAAGCGATCGACCGGGCGCGGAAATGCGTGGCGGACAAGTTGAAAGTCGCGCCGGCCGAACTGCCTCCGCCGAAGCCTTCGTTACAACGGACCAAGCTGCTGGTGAAGAGCAATCAGCGGAATTTTATCGTGGACGCGCAGGATGTGGTCTACGCGACCATCGAGGACGGACTGATTACGGTGGTGGCGTCGGCGCTCGAAGGGCAGTCGAATTACCGGACGATTGAGGAGTTGCAATCGAACCTGGACCCGGACATGTTCTGGAGGGTGCACCGGTCCTACCTGGTGAACATCCATCGTATTAAAGAGGTCATCCCGTGGTTCAAGTCCAGCTTCCAGTTGCGTATGGATGACAAGAAGCAAACGGAAATCCCCGTCAGCCGCGTGCAAACGAAACGGCTACGGGCGCTGTTAAAGCTGTGACCTTCGGCACCCTGAAAGCGTCTACATAACATGGCCTCGAACCTGATTCTTGATGAAGAGACAACTGCCGGCAATTACTTCGTCTCGAATTATCCTCCCTATTCGTTCTGGAGCGAGGCGAACTTAGGCGACGCGCACGCGGCGCTGGACCGTCCGCCGGCGCATTCCGTTCTGCCGCAAGCGCTGCACGTTCTGTTATTTCAAGGTTTATACCGACAAAAACGCCGCGGAAATCGAAGGCTACCTGGACGCGGCGATGAAAGAGCTGGAGATTTACTCGAAAAAGGGCTTCATCGGTGGACGGAAGCCGAAATTTATTTATTTCGGCGGTGGCACGCCATCCTATATATCGTCGAAACAGTTGACCGCGACGGTGGACGAGATGAAGCGGCTGCTTCCTTGGGACGAAGTGGAAGAGGTCGCGTTCGAATGCGAGCCGGGGACGCTGACCGAAGGGAAGCTGCGCACGATTAAGGATCGGGGCGTCACGCGGCTGAGCCTGGGGGTCGAAAATTTCGACGATCACATTTTGGAGATCAACGGGCGGGCGCACCGGTCGAAGGAAGTGGCGCGGTCCTACGATTTCGCGCGGTCGATCGGATTTCCGCAGATCAATATCGACCTGATCGCCGGCATGATGGGCGAGACCGAAGCGAATTGGCAGGAATGCATCCAGAAGACGATCGCGCTCGATCCGGATTCGGTCACCATCTATCAGATGGAAGTCCCGTACAACACCGGAATCTTCAAAGAGATGAAGATTATGGGGCAAACGACCGCGCCGGTGGCCGATTGGAAGACCAAGCGCCGCTGGGTGAAGGACGCGTTCGCGGCATTGGAGCAGGCCGGGTACGACATCGCCAGTGCGTATACGGCGGTCAAGAAGACTTCGAAGGCGAAATTCCTCTACGCGACATGCTGTGGGCGGGAGCCGACCTCATCGGTGCGGGCGTGGCCTCGTGTTCGCACGTCGGCGGGACGCACTTTCAAAATCAGCATGATTGGGATCCGTACCTGGCGGCAATCAATCGCGGCGAACTGCCCCTTTATCGCGCGCTCACGCCGAATCCTGAAGAGCGCATGATCCGCGAGTTCGTTCTGCAAATGAAGCTCGGCCATGTCGAGAGCGCCTATTTCCAGCGAAAATTCGGCGTCGATGTCGAGAGGCGCTTCGAAGAACCTCTGCAAAATCTCAAAGACAGCGGTCTGCTCGCGACGGACCACGGGACTCTGCTTCTCAATCGCGACGGGCTGCTCCAGGTCGACCGGCTGCTACACGACTTCTTTCTGCCCCAGCACCGGACGGCCCGCTATGCCTGAACTGATCGATACTTTATCCGCTGTCGACCTCCTTTATCCGCTGAACGAGTTTTACTCGGAGGCGGGTCTTGTCCTTCCATCCGCCACGCGGATCAACGGGCGCGAGATGCCGGAGCCTTACCAGCGTCTGCTGGTTCACGATCGCGACATGACGCCGACGTTCGAAGCCGCTTATGATCGAAGGATGAATCTGCGCGTGCTGAAATACGCTCTCGACCACGAGGTTTTTTCGCGGCAAATCGTGCTGGTTCCCGAGGGCACCGAAACGCCCGTGGTCTTCGGCGCGATCAAGATTTATCTCGACGAATTTTCCACCGCGGCGCGCGACCTGGTGCTCGAATGCAAGCCTGCCTCTGGGCACGATCCTCGAATCGCAGGCGATCAAACATTTCAGCAAACCCGACGCGTTTTTCGAGGTCGAGCCCGATGCAACCATCTGCCAGGCTTTGGAAATCGCCGGGCCCGTCCGGCTCTACGGCCGCCGCAATGTGCTGGGCAACAGCACCGGCCGCAAGTTAGCGCAGGTTTTAGAGATTCTTCCACCTGAGGGTCTTCATGAATAATTACGACGCGATCGTTATCGGCGGCGGTCCCGCCGGTTCCACTGCCGCGGCGACGCTGGCGATTAAGGGACGCAAAGTCGTCCTGCTCGAAAAAGAAAAATTCCCCCGCTACCACATCGGCGAATCGCTGCTGCCCTACGGCTACTTCACCATGGAGCGCATCGGCGTGCTCGACAAGATGAAGAAGTCGGCGTTCACGAAAAAGTACAGCGTCCAATTTGTCAGCCCCGACGGCCGCGCGTCCGTTCCTTTCTACTTCCACACGCACCTTCAGCATGAAGCGGCGCAGACCTGGCAGGTCCTTCGCAGTGAGTTCGACCAGATCATGCTCGACAACGCGCGCGAGAAGGGCGCCGTGGTTCACGAAGAGACCACCGTGCGCGAAGGCATCTGGGAAAACGGCGGAGTGGTCGGAGTGAAGGCCGTCGGCAAAGACGGCGCGATGCAGGAATTCCGCGCGCCCATCACGATCGACGCCACCGGGCGCGACACATTTTTCGTCACCCGCAGCGGCCGGAAGATCCGCGATCCGTATTTGAACAAGATCGCCGTCTGGACCTATTACAAGGGCGCGAAGCGCGATTCCGGCTACGACGAAGGCGCCACCACCGTCGCGTATGTGCCGGAAAAAGGCTGGTTCTGGTACATTCCGCTGGCGGGCGACATCGTCAGCGTCGGTGTGGTGGCGGAAAAAGATTATCTTTATAAAGACTCGAAAGACCTCAAGGAAATTTTCGACCAACAGGTAGAGTGCAACACCTGGATCAAGGATCATCTGGCGGTGGGCGAACAGACCGGGCCGTATCGCGTAACGGGCGAGTATTCCTACCGCTCGCGTCATTGCGGAGCCAAGGGCCTCGTCCTCACTGGCGATGCATTCGCGTTTCTCGATCCGGTCTTCTCCTCCGGCGTGTTCCTTGCGCTCTACAACGGCGAGATGGGAGCCAACTTCGCCGACGCCTGCCTCACCGACAACAATTTCGCGGCAGAGCGATTCATCAAATACGGCCAGGACGTCTGCAAAAGCGTCGAATCGATGCGCGCGCTGGTCTACGCGTTTTACGACCACAACTTCAGCTTCCGCGAGTATCTGAAGGAATTTCCGGCCATGAAGGGCGACGTCACCGACTGCCTGATCGGTAATCTGACGCACGACTTCCGCCCGATGTACGAAGGCATGGCGAAGCACGCCAAACTGCCCGATCCTTTGAAACACGGGGCTCCGCTTATTCACGAAGAGGCGGTATCGGTTCAAGGGTGACCGGGACAATACAGTCGCTTCTCGACACGATTCTTCCGGCGAATCGCTTCTACGCACGGAAAGCCGCGAGCGGCGCCGATTTTTTCACCACCAAGCAGGAACTGACCGACGATCAGGCCGCGAACCCTCCGTACGGAACCAACCTGACGTTTCCGCTCGACCGTTACACGCGCTTCTGCCAGACTAGCGGAACGTCGGGGCATCCGCTGCACTGGCTCGACACCAACGAGAGCTGGAACTGGATGCTCGGTAACTGGGACCGCGTTTACGAAGCGGCGGGCATCACGGCGAAGGATCACATTTTCTTCGCGTTCTCCTTCGGACCGTTCCTTGGATTCTGGACGGCCTTTGAAGCGGCCACGCGCATGGGCGCGCTGGCGATTCCCGGCGGAGGAATGCGCACTTCGGTCCGCCTGCACACGATTCTCGATACGCGCGCGACGGTGCTCTGCTGCACGCCCACCTACGCTATCCGCCTCGCCGAAGCCGCGGCCGAAGCGCATATCGATTTAGGGGCATCGCGCGTTCGCCGCATCGTCGTCGCGGGCGAGCCCGGCGGCAGCATCCCGTCCACCCGCGCGCACATCGAGAAGTTGTGGCCCGGCTCAAGTGTCGTCGATCATCACGGGATGACGGAAACCGGCCCGGTCAGCTACGGCTGCCCGGCGCGCCCCGGCGTTCTGCACGTGATCGAATCGTCGTACATCGCCGAGGTGATCGACGGAGAACTGATCCTCACCAATCTCGGCCGGATCGGTTCTCCTCTGATCCGCTATCGCACTGGCGACTTGGTGCGCGCCGTTCGCGGCACGTGCGCCTGCGGCACCACGGACCTGGCGCTCGAAGGCGGCATTCTCGGCCGCACCGACGATATGGTGGTGGTCCGGGGCGTGAACATTTACCCCACCGCGGTCGAGGAAGTCCTGCGATCCGAGGGCGTCACCGAATATCGGGTGGAAGTGCGAACGGAGCGGGCGCTGACCCAATTACACATTCACGTGGAAGCGGAATCCGGCGCCGAGTCTCGACTGGAAGCCGCGCTTACCAACGCGTTTTCGTTGCGCATCCCGGTTTCGAGAGTGGAAACGGGCACTCTGCAGCGCTTCGAAGCGAAAGCGAAGAGATGGATTCGTTATGATCGGTCTGATCAAAGGTGACGGAATGAATCGCGAATATCACAAGTGGTACAGTCCCAGCCTCGGGCGCGACATGGAGCTGCTCGTCTTCGGTCACGCCGGATTGCCGGTCATTGTCTTTCCGACCTCGATGGGCCGCTTTTTCGATTACGAAAACCGCCACATGATCGGCATCATCGGCGATCAGTACGAACGCGGGCAAATTCAGGCTTTTTGCGTCGATTCGGTGGACGCCGAGAGCTGGTACAACAAATCCATTCACCCGGCGCAGCGCGCAGCGAGGCACGAGCAATACGACCGCTATCTGGTGAATGAGTTGGTTCCGTTTGTCCGCTCGCGCAACGCGTCACCGGAGTTGACGGTCACCGGATGCAGCTTCGGCGGCTATCACTCGGCGAATTTTGCGTTGAAGCATCCGCAACTGGTGACGGAATTTATCAGCATGGGCGGAGCTTTCGACATTCACCAGTTTCTGGACGGCTATTATGACGACACCTGCTACTACAACTGCCCTCCGGATTTTCTGCCCAATTTAAACGACCCCGCGCTGACCCGGATGAATATAGTTCTGGCGGCAGGCGAGTACGATATATGCCGCGCGGAGAATGAACGGTTGTCGGGCATTCTGGCGGCCAAGGGAATCGCGCACACACTTGATATCTGGGGCGACGGCGCGGGCCACGACTGGCCGTGGTGGCAGGCGATGGTCGTCAAGTTTCTGTAGCATTTCTGCGATACCATGCGATCAGCATGCGAAAAATAGGCATTATCTACGGAATGGAGAACACGTTTCCTCCGGCCCTGGTGGACCGCATCAATGCGATGCGCGTCGAAGGCGTCCAGGCCGAACACATCCACATCGGCGGCATCAAGATGGCGGAGCCATCGGGCTACCGCGTCATCGTGGACCGGATTTCGCACGATATCGCCTTCTATCGGGCCTATTTGAAAAATGCCGCTCTGAACGGGACCACCATCATCAATAATCCGTTCTGGTGGGGTGCGGACGACAAATTCTTCAACTACGCGCTGGCTTCGAAAATCGGCGTGGCGGTTCCTCCCACCGTGCTGCTGCCGCACAAATCGCATCCGCCCGGAACCACTGCGCTCTCCATGCGCAATCTGATGTTTCCTCTCAACTGGGATGAAATTTTCGATTACGTCGGCTTCCCGGCGTTTTTGAAACCCTTCAGTGGAGGCGGCTGGAAAAGCGTTTATAAAGTGGATACGCCGGCCGAGTTGTTCACCGCCTACGACGACACAGGCGATCTCTGCATGACGCTTCAGAAGGCGGTCAACTTCACCGATTATTACCGCTGCTACGTCGTCGGCCAGCAGAAGGTCCACATCATGCAATACGATCCGCGCCGTCCGCGCGCGCATCGTTACGTGCTGGACGGCCCGCCGATCGACCCGGCCATGTACCGGCGCCTGGAAGACGATTGCCTGAAGTTGTGCCGCGCGCTGGGCTACGATCTCAACACGGTGGAGTTCGCGGTGGAAGACGGCATTCCTTACGCGATCGATTTTCTGAATCCCGCACCCGACGCGGAGCTGCAATCGGTCGGCAAAAAGAATTTCGACTGGATTGTCGACGCCGTTGCTGAATATGCGGTGGAGGAGGCTCTAAAAGAGCCGAAAATGGTGGAAATGCGCTGGGCGAGTTTTCTGTCATGACCCGCCCAAGCTTCACCATCGGTATCGAGGAAGAGTATCAGACCATCGATCCGGTGACGCGCGATCTGCGCTGCGCCTCGCCGCTTCCGGCACGCATCCTTTTGCCGATTGGCGAAAACAGGAAATTTATCCCGATGAGCGCTACTACGCGATTGTCGAGGATATGAAGGCTGTCGCGCGCGAACCTGATTTTCGGCTTGCACATGCACATCGGCGTGGAGGATCGCGAAACGGCGATTCACCTGATGAACGCAGCGCGCTACTTCGTTCCGCAGATGCTGGCGCTGTCGGCCAATTCGCCGTTCTGGACCGGCATGGACATGGGACTGAAATCGTATCGCTGCAAAGTGTTCGATAAGTTCCCGCGCACGAATATTCCCGACTATTTCCCAAGCTGGGGCGAGTATCAGAGCTTTGTCGACCTTCTCGTCCAGACGCATTGCATCGACAACGCCAAAACAATCTAGTGGGATATTCGCCCGCATCCGACGTTCACCACGCTCGAATTCCGCTGCTGCGATATCTCGATGCGCCTCGATGAGACCATCGCGCTCGCCGCGCTGATCCAGGCGACCGTGGCAAAATTGTATAAGCTGCACGAGGCGAATCAGGGATTCCGCCTCTATCGCCGGGCGCTGATCATGGAGAACAAGTGGCGTGCCGCGCGCTACGGGCTCGATGGCAAACTGATCGACTTCGGGCGGCGGATCGAAGTTCCGATGCGCGATCTGGTGGAAGAATATCTGGCGTTCGTCGACGACGTAGTGGACGAACTCGGCTCGCGCGAGGCGATCAACGGCATTCGCAAGATCGTCGAAAACGGAAACGGCGCGGACCGCCAGATCCGCGTGTTTAAGGAAACAGGAGATTTGACGAAAGTGGTGGATTACATCGTCGAAGAAACGGAATCGTCGGTATTCGCGGGCGCGGAGGCTGCCCATTGATCGCGAGGCCTTTCGATCCTGAGTTTTCACCCGGCGCGTACAACGCGGTGCACGTGTGCCTGCGCATACAGCCGGAAGAAAAGGTAACGCTGATCACGGACTGGGCGTGCCTGGAAATCGCCGCCAGCATTGCCGCCGAGCTCGACAAACTCGGGTCGCCGTATCGAACGTTCGTGCTCGAAGAGCTTGCCGAGAGGCCCCTGGTCGATATGCCGCAGGCGGTTCTCGACGACATGGAAACCAGCCAGGTAAGCATTTTCGCCGTCGTCGCGCAGAAGAATGAACTGCGGACGCGCATGCAGATGACCGACGTTGTGAACCGCCGCAAGATGCGGCACGCGCACATGGTCAACATCGAGCGCCGCATCATGCTGGAAGGAATGCGCGCCGATTTCAAGAAGGTGGACGAGTTGAGCGTGAAGGTCTGGGAGATCGCCACGGCATCCCGCAAAGTGCGCGCCCGCACGGCCGCCGGCACGGACATCGTGGCCGACCTCAACCCGAATTACAGGTGGCTGAAAACCAGCGGTATCATCAGCCAGAATAAGTGGGGCAATCTTCCCGGCGGCGAGGTGTTCACCACTCCCGGCGAAGTAAACGGAGTGTTCGTCATCGACGGCGTAGTGGGCGACTATCTCTGCGCTAAGTATGGCGCCCTGCATGAGACTCCGCTCACGATTCACGTGGAGAAGAATCGCCTCGTGGAAGCGAGCTGCGCCAATCGCGAATTGCAGGATGAGTTCTGGCGCTACACGCACACCGACGAAAACAGCGATCGCGTGGGCGAGTTTGCCATCGGCACCAACATCGGCCTGCACGGCGTAATCGGCAACATCCTGCAGGATGAAAAAATTCCCGGCGTCCACATCGCCTTTGGCAGCCCTTACGGCGCGCACACCGGTGCGCAGTGGGACAGCTCGACCCATATCGATGTCGTGGGCACAAAGTTCGACATCTGGGCCGACGACCGGCAGATCATGCGGTCCGGCGAGTTTCTGATCTAGATGATTCCCGAACTGCGGCGCCAGTTCAATGAACGCTACACGCCGGAGCGCTACCAGCGCTTCCTCGAAATGCTCGACGACGGTTGCGGGACGCACGTCAAGTTTCGCAACTGCGAGACACCCTGCTTCTTTCCGCGCCCGCTCATGGAGCGCATGGAACAGGACGGACGCGAGCTGATTCGGCAGTTGATGGCACCGGAGTATTTGAAGCGCAGCGATGTGACGATTCCAGCCGAGTATCGAGTGCCGAACGAAGACGCGCGTCCGCTCTTCATTCAGGTTGATTTCGGGTTGACGGAATCGCTGGAGCCGAAACTGGTGGAGATTCAGGCCTTCCATTCGCTCTACGCGTATCAACCATTCCTCCAGCGCACCTACCGCGACGCTTATGAGTTAGATCTCGCCCTTGACCCGTCCTCCGAAGCCGAGTTTCGCCGCGCCGTGCTCGGCGGTCACGATCCCGAAAATGTAGTGCTCCTCGAAATCGACCCGCAGCAGCAGAAGACGCTTCCCGATTTTCTGTTGACCGAAAACATGCTGGGCATCAAAACCGTTTGCATCACCAAAGTCGAGAAGCGCGGCAACCGGCTCTTTCACGACCGCATTCCGATCGAGCGGATCTACAACCGCGTGATCGTCGACGAATTGCAGCGGAAGCAAATCCGGCTGCCGTTCGATTATCGAGACGATTTGCAGGTCGAATGGGCAGGGCATCCGAACTGGTATTTCCGTATCAGCAAATTTTCGCTGCCGTTTCTCACGCATCCTTCGGTTCCGCAAACTCGATTTCTGAGCGAAGGCATGCCGGACAATTTGGAAAACTGGGTGTTGAAGCCGCTTTACTCGTTTGCCGGATTGGGCGTGGTGATCGGACCTACTCGCGACGACATCGCCCGCGTGGCAACTCCTAGCGAGTACATCCTTCAGGAACGTGTCAACTTCGCGTCGCTCATAGAAACGCCTCATGGCGCGACGAAAGCCGAGATCCGGATGATGTACCTCTGGGTCGACAAACTTCATTCGGTGACCACTATCATTCGCATGGGACGCGGAAAAATGATGGGCGTCGACCATAACCGCGACCTGGAATGGGTCGGCGCATCCTCCGCTTTCGTCATTTAGATGGAAACCACGTTCGAAACCGGCGCGTTTCTGCTCTCGATCGCCGCAGTGGTGGCGATGCTCTGCCGTCGCCTGCGGCTCCCGTACAGCGTGGGGCTCGTTGCCGCGGGAATCGGATTGGCGCTGCTTCACCTCTCTCCGCGCGCGCAGCTCACGAAGGATCTCCTTTTCGATGCGTTTCTCCCGCCACTGATTTTCGAGGCCGCGCTGTTCCTGCCCTGGAAGCCCCTACGCCGCGACCTCGGCGTGATCCTCCTGCTGGCAACCGCTGGCGTTGCGCTCTCGGCCGGAATCACCGGCCTGGGGATGTTCTATCTTGCCGGCTGGCAGTGGCAAAGCTCGCTGCTGTTCGGCATCCTCATTGCGGCGACGGACCCTGTCTCCGTCATCGCGACGTTCAAGGAAGCGCGAGTGCGCGGCCGCCTGCTGATCCTCGTCGAGAGCGAGAGCCTTTTCAACGATGGACGGCGGCGGTGGCTTTCGCCGTTGCGCTGGAACTGGTGCTGGGGCATTCGCTCAGTCCTCTCGGAATGGCGGCGCGACTTTTATTCACAGCGGGTGGAGGGATCTTGTGCGGAGCGATCGTCGCCGGCGCGGCTCTGCTGCTGATGGGGCGAACGGAGGATCACCTGGTGGAGATGACGTTCACCACCGTCGCCGCCTACGGCTCCTTCCTGCTGGCTGAACGATTTCATTTGTCCGGCGTACTTGCTACGCTCGCGGCGGGGCTGATTCTGGGCAACCTCGGACCGGAGGGCGTCATTTCAGAGCGCGGGAAGCTGGTGGTCGCGTCGTTCTGGGAGTACGCGGCGTTCGTGGCGAATTCGTTTGTGTTTCTGCTGATGGGCATGCGGGAGACGAATCGGAATTTCGTTGCCGTGTGGCTGCCCGCGATCCTCGCCATCGTGCTGGTGACGCTGGGCCGAGCGGTTGCGGTGTATCCATGCTGCGCCGTGTTTGCGCGCTCGTCCTTGCGTGTTCAGGCGAGCCATCAACATATTTTGTTCTGGGGAGGATTGCGCGGGGCGCTGGCGCTGGCCCTCGCGCTCGCCCTTCCGGAGGCGGTTCCGCAGCGCGACCTGGTCATCGCGATCAGCTTCGTCGTCGTCGCGTTTTCCGTTTTCGTGCAGGGATTAACGATCCCTCCGCTGCTGCGCGCACTGGGAGAAATCATCGGGCGGCGCGAGAATTAATCCCTCGGCAGCCGTAACTTTCTGTTCACCGGCATCGATTACCGTGTAAGAAAGGAAATCGCGTCTTGAAGCAAATCGGGCCCAAGCATCGGGCCGCAATTCGCTGGTTTCACTGGATCAACGTTCCGCTGCTGACCATCATGATCTGGAGCGGCCTGCTCATCTACTGGGCCAACGATGTTTATAAAGTCGGCCGGGGAGACACGACCCTCTTTCATTGTTTCCCGCAGAGCTTTTACGACGCGTTCGCGGTCAACTCGCGCCTGGCCGAAGGGATGGCGTGGCATTTTCTGTTCATGTGGCTGTTCGCGATTAACGGCGTCTGCTACGTGCTCTATACAATGATTTCGGGCGAGTGGCGCTACCTCGTTCCGAACCGCCATACGCTTCGCGAAGCGGTCCAGGTGGTACTTCACGATCTGCATCTGAGCAAGGCGCCTCCGCCGCGACAGAAATTCAACGGCGCGCAGAAGATCGCTTATTCCAGCATCATCGTGATGGGCTTCGGATCACTGATTACCGGCCTCGCGATCTGGAGATCGGTCCAGTTCGGCTGGCTCACCGCGATGCTCGGCGGCTACGCGGCGGCGCGCGTGGAGCATTTTTTACTCACGCTCGGCTACGTCGGATTCTTACTCATTCACATTTCGCAGGTGATTCGCGCCGGATGGAATAATTTTCGCGCGATGGTCACCGGATTCGAGGTTGTCGATGGAAATGAGTGAAAAGTACATAGCGCGCCGCACCCGGCGCAGCTTCATAGTCGGCGGAATCGCCGCCGCAGCGGGCTTCGGAGCATGGGAGTGGATTCGCACCGGCGTTACGGAAGACGGCGTTCAACGTCCTCTCCGCCGGGCGGAACAATTGGACGATATCGTCTCCCGCGCCCTGTTTAGCGAAACGCGTCTGGCTAAAACATTCGATGCCTCCGAGATCGGCGAAGCGCAGGTGAATGGCGACGAGGGTCTCGACGGCGAGCCAGCGCCGGATTGGAAACTGATGGTCGAAGGAGGAAGTCCCATCTCGCTCGATCAGATCAAGGCCCTGCCCAAGGTGGAGCACATCACCCAGTTCAAGTGCATTGAGGGCTGGAACTACATCATGAAGTGGGGTGGCGCAAGGTTTTCCGATTTCGTGACCGCGCATGGACCCGGCGGAGCGATGCAAAAACCCTGGGTCGGCCTCGAAACGCCCGATGGCGGATATTACGTCGGCCTGGACCGCGCCTCCGCCATGCATCCGCAAACGCTGCTCGCCTACGAAATGAACGGGCAACCGTTGACCAACGAACACGGCGCCCCGCTGCGGCTGATTATTCCGGTGAAGTACGGAATCAAGAACCTGAAGCGGATCGGAAAGATCACGTTCAGCGATTCGCGTCCACGGGATTATTGGGCGGAGAATGGGTATGATTACGACTCGGGATTCTAAGCGCTTCAAAATCCGAGCGTGATAAGATCGGGTTGGAGCAGCGAATGAGTCTGACAACGGAACAAGAACAATTGCTTGCGCTGGCTTTTCGCGTGCCGGAAGATCAGATTCCCACGGCGAAGAGGATGCTGGAAGCACTTATCGTCGATCCCTTCTGGTTATCGCTCGGGTCCGCGCCGATGGACGATGAAGAACTAACGCCTGAGGCTGCAGCTTCGATTCTGGAGGCCGAGCAGAATGTTGGCAAGAGAGAATCGACGCCGCATGAGGAAATGTTGTGGGAATTCGGGCTAGTTTAGGGAGTTCAATCCGGCACTGCGGAAGCACTTTTTCTCCAGTTGTGATTAATCTGAAATCGTGGCAGTATATCAAGTGAAGTGGCAGAGAGTGGAGCACAGTGCTCCCTGGAGCCCCTTGTCCGGGACATCCGGCGAATCAAAACCTGAAACAAGTTTTTGAGTTGCGGGAGGATGTCCGTGTCGAACGAGCCAACCACTCAAGAAGAAACTGTCGTGGGAAGATCGCGCAAAGGCCGAGATCCGCGCCATTGACCGCCAAGTCGCGTACGAGATTTTGAGAGCCATAGACAACTGGCGAACGATCGAACAAGGCGATGTCATTCGATTGCGTCCGCCGCTTACGGGGTTTCGCCTTCGCGTCGGGGATTGGCGAGTATTCTTCAAGCCCCTACCTGGGGAGAACGCGATCCATATAACCAGCGTGCTTCATCGAAGCAAAGCGTATCGGCAAACGTAGAAGATTATGCCTGCGCCGCCCGACGCTGGCTGTACGTGAAATACACCACCAGCCCGATCCCGAGCCACACGAAAAACCGGATCCACGTCACCAGCGGCAACCCCATCATCAGAATCATGCAGCACATGATCGACAGGATCGGCACCAGCGGCACGAACGGGACCCGAAAGCTGCGCGGACGCTCCGGTTGCTTTTTTCGCAGTACGATGACTCCCGCGGACACCACGACGAACGCGAACAGCGTGCCGATGTTCGACAACTCGGCCAACGTGTCGATGTCCCACAGCCCCGCTGGCACTCCGACGAAGATTCCCGCGATCCACGTGCTGATGTGCGGCGTCTGATAAATCGGGTGCACAGCCGAGAACATTTTCGGCATCAGCCGGTCGCGCGACATCGCAAACCAGATCCGCGCCTGCCCGTATTGACCCACCAGAAGCGAGGAGATCATGCCCGTCAGCGCGCCCGCGCTCACGATGAGCCGTAACCGGTTGTAACCGAGATTTTTAAGCGCCACGGCAACCGGGGAATCCGGGTCCAGCGTCTGCCAGTTCGCGATCCCGGTGAGCACCAGCGCGACGGCGCCATAGAGAATTGTGCAGATCACCAGCGTCGCCATGATGCCGAAAGGAATGTCGCGCTGCGGCTGCTTGCATTCTTCGGCGGCCGTCGAGACCGCATCGAAACCGATATAGGTAAAGAACACGATGGATGCGCCGGTGAGGATGCCCGAAAATCCGTTCGGCGCGAACGGATGGTAGTTCACCGGATTGATCGCTCTCGCGGCGCCGATGCAGAAAATCAGGATCGCGCCGATCTTGATGATCACCATGATGGTGTTCGTCTTCACGCTCTCCCGAACGCCTTTCACCAGCACCCAGGTGATCGCCAGAGTGATCGCCAGCGCGGGAATATTGAACACGCCTCCCGGCGAACCGGGCGCGGGAAACATCGGGTACGCGATCGCCGGAGGCAGATGGAATCCGAAGATGTTGTCCGTCAGATCCTGCAAATAAGCCGAGAACCCCACCGCGACACTCATATTCGCCACCGCGTATTCCAGGATCAGGTCCCAGCCGATGATCCAGGCGATAATCTCGCCCAGAATCGCGTAGGCGTACGTGTACGCGCTGCCCGCGATAGGAATCATCGAAGCCAGTTCGGCGTAGCAGAGGCCGGCCACGATGCACGCCAGCATCACCAGTAAGAACGAAATGGTGATCGCCGGACCCGCGCCCGGGCGTCCCATGGTCGACGCGGCGTGCCCTCCACTGGTCACCAGGTCGAGCACCGTCGCATGCAGCAGCGAGTCGACCTTCAGGACTTTTCCCGCCGTCGCGGTGCCGGTGACCGTGAAAATGCCCGACCCGATGACGATCCCCACTCCCAGAAACGCAAGGCTCCACGGCCCGAGCGTCTTCTTCAGCCGCCTTGCCGGCTCCTCGGAAGACGCGATCAGATCGTCGATGCTCTTGGTGCGGAAGAGGGCCGACATTTACCGGCCGTTAACGCTTGCGCTGACCCTTGACGACCTTCTTCACTTTGCGCTTCTGCGAGCCGCGGTCCACGTCGTTGGCGCGCTTCGCTTTCGGAGCGGCCTTTTTGCGCGCGGCGCGCTTCAGCTTCTTGCGTTCGTCTTTGTCTTCAATTTTCTTAGTGTTCATTCAATCTTTATTCCTGCGAATTTCGCGATCAGTTTCTTCAATCCGTAGGCCGGAAAATTCACGGTCACCTTCGTGTCCTCGCCCGATCCTTCGACGCGCAACACTGTGCCCCGGCCATATTTGGCGTGCTCGATCACCGAGCCCGGCCCAAACTTCTTTGCTGCTTTCTTAACCACCGGCGCAGGCGCGCTCTGCGCGACCTGATTGGTAGCAGGCTTCGGAGCCGCTGCTCCAATCCCCTGCGGGACCGGCATCCCCTTTTCGGAAAAGAACTGTTTAATATTCTCAACCGAGTTGTAAGTCTTCCCAGTATAAAGGTTTCTTCGGGCAGTTTCGCGGACCTCGTGGCGTTCGGCGTAAAGGTCGATCCCGTGCATCGAGCGGACGCTTTCGATCAGGCCCGGCGGGACCTCTTTCAGGAACCGCGAACGGATCGACGGCTCCGGTTGTCCTCCGCCAAACCGGCGCCTGTAGCGGGCCCACGTCAGATGCAGCTTCTTCTCGGCGCGCGTCATGCCGACGTAACATAGCCGCCGCTCCTCTTCCATGGCGCTCTCGGTGTTTAAAGACCGGCTGTGCGGGAAGAGTCCTTCCTCCAGGCCCGCCATGAATACCACCGGAAACTCAAGCCCCTTGGCGTTGTGCATGGTGAGCAGCGATACGGGCGCGCGTTCGTCGGTCGAATCGGCGTCGGCCACCAGCGCCGCGTGATCCAGAAAATCGCGAATGCTTTCGCCGCGCTCGCCTGCATCGACCGCCGCGTTCAGCAGTTCGTCGAGGTTCGCCAGACGCGTCTTCGCTTCCTCGGTATTCTCCTCTTCCAGCATTTTGCGATAGCCGGTGCGCTCCATCAGGTCGCGTAGGGAATCGGCGATGGGCCGCGCATCGACCTGTGAGCCGAGTTCCGAGATCATGCGATGGAACGCCGACAGAGCCGCCTCCGCGCGGCCCGGAAACACGCGTTCTTCAAGCATCTGCCCCAGCGCCGACCACAGCGCCATGTTGTGCTGCAACGCGTACTGCTCCACCTGCTCCATGGTGGTGCGGCCGATGCCTCGTGCCGGAGTGTTGATGATGCGCAGCAGGCTGATGGAATCCTGAGGGCTCACCAGCACCTTCAGGTACGCCAGGATGTCCTTCACTTCGGCGCGCTGATAGAAACTGAACCCGCCGACGACGATGTACTTGCGACCGTAGCGACGCAGAGCTTCTTCAATCTGGCGCGATTGAGAATTGGTCCGGTAAAGAATCGCGACGCGGTCCTTTGGATTCTCACGGAATGACGCTTCGACTTTGTCGGCGATCCACAGCGCCTCGTTCTCGGCGTCGGGAGCTTCGTACAGCGAAATTTTCTGGCCCGCCTCGGCCTCGGTCCAGAGCCATTTCCCGATGCGCTCGGTGTTATTCGCCACTACGGCGCTGGCCGCTTCCAGAATGTTCTTGGTCGAGCGATAGTTTTGCTCCAGCCGGATGATCGCCGCGCCCGGAAAATCGCGCTCGAAATCGAGAATGTTGCGGATATTTGCGCCGCGCCAGCCGTAAATCGACTGGTCCTCGTCGCCCACCACGGCGATGTTGCCTCGGTCGCCGCAGAGCAGCCGCATCAATTCGTACTGGCTGCGATTGGTGTCCTGATACTCGTCCACCATCAGGAATTCGTAGCGCCGGTTCAGCTTCTCGCGCGTAGGTGCGTCGTGTTGCAGCAGGCGGACGGCTTCGAGCAGCAGATCGTCGAAATCCATCGCGTTCGATTCCCGCAGTTTCGCCTGGTAGCGCTCATAGACCACCGCAAACCGCTTCGACACCGGATCGGTGGCTTCGCGCTCCAGATCCTCGGGCGTCTGCTTCATGCTCTTGGCATTGCTGATTTTCGACAGCGCCGCGCGATGCGCCATGAACTTGTCGTCCAGGCCAAGCGATTTATAGACGCCTTTCAGGAGGCTGATCTGGTCGTCGTCGTCGTAAATCGTAAACAGCGTCGTGAAACCGGGCCGGATCTGGGCCAGCGGCACCCCTTCCCGGCGCAGCAGACGGACGCAAAACGAGTGAAATGTGGCAACCGTCGGCAGTCCTTCGGACCCGATTCCCGACACCAGGGACCCTACGCGATCCCGCATCTCGCCGGCGGCTTTGTTGGTGAAAGTGACGGCCAGGATCGCCCATCCAGGCACATGATGGGCGCTCATCATGTGGGCGATACGGTGCGTAATCACCCGGGTTTTGCCGCTCCCGGCACCGGCAAGAACGAGAAGAGGGCCTTCGGCGTGCTCCACCGCCTCGCGCTGGCGGGGGTTGAGGCCTGCGAGAAAATCCATGGAACTATTATTTTAGCACGCCGATATAATGCTCTCATTCTGAAGAACTTATTTCCAGTGTCGCTAGACGGATGACGAGGTTCACCCCCCAAAGTGGGTATTGTATGGTACGTTCTAGTACTGTATTCATTATTCCCATATGACTGGCTACTCCCCCGATGCGCCTGGTGCTATCCAGGCGAAGCTAGCCTACCTCCGGCTCCGGAAGGTCGCTCTCGACGAGCTGATTCTGAGCCTGGAACGCTACTTAGTGTACGAACTTCCCCCCGCTAGAAAGGTTCGAATCGAACCGTCAAAACAGGTGAGGATGCGGCGTTTGGCCGGCGCGGCCTGACCCGTTTCGGCCCCGCAAAGGCGCGAAAGGGGTCGTCCTATCGCGCCTTTTGTTGTAACCTAGCAGTGAGCCGGTGCGCCTTTTTCATTGTACAGATTGGGATTTGACTACCGCGAACAAGGCGGGCGGTAGCGGTTTGGTTGACGGTCTGGTTCAACATGTTGGTTGAATTCGAGCTCATCGAACGGGCTCGAAGCGGCGACGACAGCGCGTTCAATCAGATCGTGCAAACCTACCGGAAGAGGATTCTGGGGACGATCTCCCGCACTATCGGCAGGCCCGAGGATGTCGAGGATGTGGGGCAGGAAGTATTTCTGCGGTTGTATTATTCGCTGGACCAGTTAAGAACGCCGGAAGTTTTTGAACCGTGGCTGTACCGGTTGACCGTAAATGCCGCGTATGACTATTTGAGACGGCAGCGCCGGCGGCAGGAAAGCCGGATGTCGGATCTGAGCGAGCAGCAGGTGATGTTGGCGGATGCCGCGGCAGGCAGTAAACGCCGCGATGAGGAGTTGCGTCGTACGAAGGTGCGGGAGCTGGCGCAGTCGCTTCTGGGGCAGGTTTCCGAGGAAGACCGGATTCTGCTTACATTAAAAGAGGTGGAAGGGCTGTCGCTGAAGGAACTTGAGAAGATTTACCATGTTAATGAGAATGCGCTGAAAGTTAGGTTGTTCCGGGCGCGGCAGCGGGTGCTGAAGGCATTCGGGGCTAAGGAAAATAAAGAGGCCGTCTCCAAAGCCGGCTTCGGTAGCACCGATGACTCGAAGTAGGGTGGAGGTATAGAATGGATCGCATGCATCACCAAGGTGACGACAGGCTCGACGCACTGTTTGCGGAGTACCGGATGGCGTGTCCCGACCCGGAGCCGAGCGCGGACTTCATGCCAGGGATGTGGAAACGGATCGAAGCGCGCCGCATCGCGACCGTGTCCGTGTTCCGGCACTGGGCGCAGGTTTGCGTGATGGCGACCGTCGCCCTGACGCTGCTGATCGGTGCGGTGCTGATTCCAAAGTTCCAGGAAAACGCGGCGTCCAGCTCCAGCTACCTGGAAGCTCTTTCCGCGGAGCACTCTGCTGACTATATTCATATGCTGGCAGGTGGACCTCGGTGAAACTGTCGCGGTTAACGATCGCCCTCTACGTAGGGTTGATCTTTGCAAGTGGCGTGGTTTTAGGAGTGTTCGGTCATTCGCTCTATGCGGTGACGACGGTAAATTCCAAGAGCCCGAAGCCCGAAGAACTGCGCAAAAAGAGGCTCGCCGAGATGCAATCGCGCATGAAGCTGTCGGACGAGCAGGTCGCCAAAATCAATTCGATTTACGACGAGACGCGAGCCAAGTTTCACGAAGTACGCGAGCGATACCGCCCGGAGATGGACGCGCTGGAGAGCGCACAACGGGACAAGGTCCGTTCCATCCTATCTCCGGAGCAGCAGGCCGAATACGAGAAAATGCTGAAAGAGCGCGAGCAACAGCAGAAACAGAACGGTGGCCGGGGACCTGGCCCCGGCATTTAAGCCTTGATCATGGGCGACATCTTCTTCGCCTCGTCGGCCACTTTCTTGGCCTCCGCGGCGTCCTTTACCTTCTGATACTTCTTCTGGAAACGGTCGACGCGGCCTTCGGTGTCGATCAGCTTCTGCTTGCCCGTGAAAAACGGGTGGCAGTTGGAGCAGATTTCAACGCGCATGTCGCCTTTGTGGGCGGAACGGGTCTGGAACTTGTGACCGCAAGCGCAGGTCACGTTGATTTGTTCGTAGGCGGGGTGGATTCCGGCTTTCATAATAGTAATGTCCTTGGAAGTTCCATTCTACCACGCGTGGGCCCGTCTGTCCGCTCCCTGACGGTCGCGGTTCCATGGAACCGCCATGCGCAAAGCATGCGGATAGAGCAAGCAAAAAGCCCCGAACGGCGCAAAATTCTCGCCGGACTCGGGGCCTTTTGGGATTTTTCAGACTCGTTTTCGCGTAAGAGGGCCGGTCCACAGGAGCAGCGGCCTCGCCACTGAACGAAACCTGAACAGTTAGAGCGTGAACGACTAAGAGTCGGCCACCTCACGCGTAGTTAGAGTTGAGTGATTACTACCAGATATCATTCGACTGGACCACCTCCTTTTTCAGTGATGCAATCATCATAAGTCGCCACTGGCGGGTTGTCAAATGATTTCTAAAACATTTTCAAGCCGGAATGTTCTTACTGCGATAGCATGTAGTTGACGTCGATTTGGGTGATCACTTCCACCGGACTGCCGTTCAGCAGAGTCGGCTTGTACACCCATTGCGCGACCGCTCCTCTGGCTGAATCGACCAGCATGGGATCGCCGGAAACGAGCTCCAGGTTGATGATGGTGCCGTCTTTTCCAATGGTCGCCGTGAAGCGAACGGTGCCTTGAATGCGAGCCGCCTTGGCGTCCGGCGGATAAAGAGGCGTCACTTTCTTGATCAGGTTCGCGGCCTGCACATTTCCGCCCACGCGGATCCTCTGCGGCCCGCCGACAACCGCGGCGCCTGAGCTCTGCGTCGAAATGAACGCCGAGGACACCGGCGGGAGCGAGATCACCAGCGTCGCTTCGGTGGGACTGTTGTCGCCCGTGCCGACCACCAGATGCTCGTCCACTTCCTTCACAGCCGCTTTGGCGCGGGCAAAATCGTCAGCCGTGAACGTATCGCCCACATGGATAGGAATACTGGCCAGCACTTTTTCCTCCAGCTCGGCGGGCAGGCCCACGGTCCTGATCGCTTTGAGCGACTGACCCGCCGGATGCGTAACGGGAGTGGTGGCCGCGGCTACCGTCTTGGGCGGCGCGACGAACTTGATGGTGCTCTGCACCGTCGGCGGCAATCCTCCTTCGGTCGAGAAGTGCCAGTTCAGGACGCTGGACAGCGCGGCGCTCCGGAACTCGTCCGGGCCGCTGATGACTCGGGCATCGGTCACTTCGCCCTTGGCGTTTACCGTGGCTTCGACGATCACGGACCCGGTGGTCGTCACATCCCGCGGGTAAAATACCGGCAGGCGATGCAGTATTTTCGCGCCCGGTTCCACGACCACGCCAGGGCCGTCGGCGACGATGGACGCTTTTTCCACCGTACGCGTCTGCGCCGGGGCTTGCATGGGGAACATCCAGACCGCCAGGCGAACCGCGACCAGCGCGGCCGAACAGACAGTCGTGTAACTCAAGACCGTGCGGGGTTTCGACATTCGGGTCTCCTTCAAAACTGCGGCCACTCGCACGGCGAGCTGGCGTTTTTTCAAAAATAATGGCGCCGGAGCGACGTCCGGCAGCAATCGTTGCGCCGCTACTGCGACCAGGGCGTCCAGGTAGCGCTCGCGGTCGCGCGTCAGGCCGACCACCTCGGCGTCGACGACCTGTTCGCGAGCGAGCTGGATGCGGCTGAGCACGAACCAGATGGCCGGGTGGAACCAGAGCAGGCTGCGAATCGATTCTTCGAGCAGCACAAACAGCCAGTCGCGGCGGCGCACATGCGCCAGTTCGTGATGCGCGATGGCTTCTCTTAAATCGGCGTCCAGTTCGACCACGCGCGCGGGCAGCAGGATAGAAGGGTTCAGAAACCCGAACGTCACCGGGCCGCCGACCGTGTTCGAAACAAACCAGCGCACACGGGGATTCGAAAATCGGACCGGAGGAATCGTGAGCATCCGCGAGTCCAAGCGATGGCGCCGCAGGCGAGCCAGGCCCGCGCCGATCCACAGGAACCGCAGCGCCGCGCCAGCCGCGATCAGCAGTAGGAAATATTCGCGTTTCCATGCCAAGCGGAACGCAGGCGGGCGCGCCACCACCACCGGAGCGGCCGAGGTCGCGATCGAAACCGAGGCCGTGTCCTGCGCCATCGGCTGATGCCAAGGTTCGAGCGGCGGCAGCAGCAGAACGATCGCCAGGATTCCCTGCCAGAAGAGCAGACGCGCGCGAGGATGAGTCAGCGTCATGGCGGCCAGCGCGGCGACGGCCACCAGCACCGCGGCCTGCGCCGACCAGGCCAAAACGTTGTCGAGGAACAGCGCAGCCGTCATGACTTGGCATCCTTTCTGATCGTCTTGCGAATTTCTTCCAGATCCTTGGCGTCCAGGTGCTGGTCCTCCACCAAATGGACCAGAAGCGGTTCCGCGGAACCGTTAAAGACGCGGTTGACGAACTCCCGCACCATGGAGCGGATCACCTGCTTCTGCGGCTGGCTGGGGCGGTAAACGTACGCCCTGTCGTCCTGGCGCTTCTTGAGGTAACCCTTCTGCTCCAGAATGTTCATCATGGTCATGACGGTGGTGTAGGCGATCTTCCGATGCTCCAGCATCGTCTCATAAACCTGGCGCACGGTGGCGGTTCCCAGATGCCAGACCACCTTCATGATTTCCAGTTCCTGCTCGGTCAATGTCGGCTTCGGCGAACGCATACTAATAAATTAGTACGAAAGGACCCGCGCGTCAAGAGGGAATTTTGGTTTTGTTGTGTAGGGGGACCTCCGGACCCGCTTCTTTGTCAGTCGCGGCCCCGAAAATCCCCCAAGAAGCTTCAAGTGCAAGAGCGCTCCAACCGTATCTGTCCCTCAACGGAAGGGTCGCCGGACTTAGCGTATGGAAGAGGGGAGAGCTTCGAAGACTTACACCCTCGCGGTAGCGGACCGGATACGACGAAATACCGATCTCTTGCTTGCATTGTGAGGCACGCTGGTGACGGCCGGGGCGGATGAAAACGCAAAGTGACTGAGCGGGCACGAGAAAGAGTTGCTAAATGTGGAGCCACTCCTCGACCCGGGCCCGAATATTTCCGTCTTCCGGGAACAGATCGCCGATCACGGCTACCGAATCCGCGCCGGCCTCAATCACGCTTCGGGCGTTGGCGCGGGTAATCCCTCCGATGGCGATCAGGGGCCGCGCCGTCAGCGGACGCAGCCGGCGCAGTTCATCCAGACCGACAATGGAATCCGGATTCAGCTTCGACGACGTTCCGAAAATAGGGCCGAGCGCGAGATAATCCACCGGTTCACTGGCCGCGGCGCGCCACTGCGCCTCGTTGTG
>OCZT010000847.1_pt1 | contig 31148 bp, 24 predicted proteins | sample 1539031 | NCBI WGS metagenome assembly OCZT01 (sample SAMEA3539308, study PRJEB22396) | soil metagenome | biome: tundra; feature: field; material: soil | place: USA | collected 2010-05 | depth 0.15 m | reverse complement strand
GTTCCTCCACGACGGGCCGCGTGTCGTAAGCGGTGACTTTTGCGCCGAGGCGTTTAGCGGTGGCAATCGCCTGCAGACCGGCGACGCCCACGCCGATGATGAACACCTTTGCCGGCAAAATCGTGCCCGCCGCCGTGGTCATCATCGGAAAAATTTTATTGGAATAGCGCGCGGCCAGAATGACCGCTTCATAACCGCCGAGGTTCGCCTGCGACGACAGCACGTCCATTTTTTGGGCGCGGGTGGTGCGGGGAACCAGTTCCATGCTGATGGAACTGATGCCGCGCTCGGCAAATTTTTGGATCAATTCCTTTTCGTTGAACGGATCGAGGAAGCTGGCGTGAACCGAATTTGGCTTGAGCAACGCAATTTCATCCACCGGCGGCTTGCGCAGGCGCAGCACCATGTCGCCAGTGCTGATGAGCGCCTTGCGGTCGGTGGTGATGGTCGCGCCGGCTTTGGTGTAGGCGTCGTCGGCAAAGCCCGCCGCGAGGCCGAGGCCGGCTTCGACTTCCACTTGCGCGCCGAGTTTGACGAGTTTGGCGGCGCCATCCGGCGTCAGCGCCGCCCGGGTCTCGCCCGGGTGCGTTTCTTTGGGGACGGAGATTTTCATTTCAAAAAAACGGAATAGCGAGGCTATCACAACTCATTCAAGCTGTGCAATGTAAAAGCCCAAACGAAAAGGCGCGGATTTGGCCCGCGCCCTTTCGTTGGGCTTGGTTTTAACGCTGGATGCGGGCGGAACCGCCTTTGGCAAAGGACTTGACCTGCTCCACCGTCGCCATCGTCGTGTCGCCGGGGAAGGTCGTCAGCAGCGCGCCGTGCGCCCAGCCGAGGTTGACGGATTCCTGCGGCGATTCGCCGGTGAGCATGCCGTAGAATAGACCTGACGCAAAGCCGTCGCCGCCACCTACGCGGTCATAGACATCCAATTCGCAGGTGGGCGAGGTGTAGGTCTTGCCGTCAATCCACGCCACGGCGCCCCAATTGTGATGATTGGTCGAGTGGACTTCGCGCAGCGTGGTGGCCACCACCTTGACCCCCGGAAAATTCTTCACCACCGAGTCAATCATCCCGAAGAACACACTCGGGTCGAGCTTGGATTTGGCGGTCACGTCCGGCCCCTTTAAGCCGAGGCCCTTTTGCAGGTCTTCTTCATTGCCGACCAGCACATCCACATGCTCGGCAATGCCTTTCATCACCGACAATGCCTTTTTCTCGCCACCCCAGATGTCCCAGAGTTTCTGGCGGAAGTTCAGGTCGAACGACGTCACCGCGCCCGCGGCTTTGGCGGCCTTCATGGCTTCGATGATCAATGCGCCCGTCGTTTCGGACAACGAGGCGAAGATGCCGCCGCTGTGGAACCAGCGCACGCCCGAGCCGAAGATTTCCTTCCAGTTGAAGTCGCCGGGTTTGAGCATCGAACCCGCCTCGTTGCAGCGGTTGTAAAACACCACCGGGGCGCGCACGCCGTGGCCCTGGTCGCTGTAAACGGTCGCGTGGTTCGGCCCGCGCACGCCGTCATGCTTGAACTTCTTGTAAAACGGCTTGACCCCCATCGCCCTGACGCGTTCGGCAATCAGGTCGCCGATGGGATATTCCACGAGCGCCGTGGCCACGCCGGTGTTCATGCGGAAGCAGTCCGACAGGTTGGCGGCGCAATTGAACTCACCGCCGCTGACGTGGATTCTGCATTCCGTGGCCTTGCGGAACGGGACGATGCCGGGATCGAGACGGTTGACGAGTGCTCCAAGGGACAGGAAGTCCAGCGCGCCCTTTTCAGGGATGTTCAAACCATGTTTCATTCTATTTTCCTCGCGATTCAAGATTTCCGGCTGTGTCATTTCCCGGACAAAATTTCAAAATGTCCGGGCGGCTCAACGGCCTCGGACATGATTGGCAAAAATGTCGCGGTTTGTCTGCAAAAAAATGAAATGTGAACTGTTAAACCAAACTGATTTTCCGGAAATTTCTTTACAACCCGCCAGCATTTGGAGACATTTTACTGGTTTTCAGACGCAATTAAGCTGCAACCACTCGACAGCCAGGTTGTTGAATTATCTCAAAGCGTTGCCAATCACGATTTTAGTGAGATAATTTAAGACATGAGATAAGACAGACTAGACTGAAAATTTATGCTTTATTACGAACGCGGTTCCGTGGAAGACAAGCTGCCGTTGGATGAATTGCGCAAGGGATTGTTCCAAGCCCTCGACCGCCTTGGCGCGCGCAAACGGGTGCTGGCCATTCCGCCGGATTTCACCCGCTTTCATTCCCACGCGGGGGTGTTGACCAAACTCATTTACGATTATTATGGAGCACATTTGACGGACGTTCTGCCTGCGCTGGGCACGCATACGCCAATGACGCCGGCGCAGATCGCGGAGATGTTCGCCGGCGTGCCGAAGAGCTTGTTCCGGGTGCACAACTGGCGCACGGGCATCACCACCGTCGGCGAAGTGCCGGGCGAATTCGTGAAGCAGGTGTCCGGCGGCGCGGTGGATTTTCCCTGGCCGGCGCAACTGGCCAACCTCATTTGGACCGGCAAACACGATTTGATCCTGTCCGTCGGACAGGTCGTTCCGCATGAAGTCATCGGGATGGCCAATTACAACAAGAACATCTTCGTCGGCACGGGCGGTCAGGAAGGCATCAACAAGAGTCATTTCGTCGGCGCCGCCTACGGCATGGAAAGGATGATGGGGCGCTCGGACACGCCGGTGCGGCGCATTCTCAACTACGCCTCCGAACATTTCACGAAGCACCTGCCGATTGTTTATGTGCACACGGTGGTGGGGCGTGGCGCCGACGGCAAATTGTGCGTGCGCGGTCTCTACGTGAGCGATGACATTTCCGGTTTTGACAAAGCGTCTGCGCTATCGCTCAAGGTTAATTTCGAGATGCTCGACGCGCCGCTCAAAAAAGTGGTCGTTTATCTGGATCCGTCCGAGTTCAAGAGCACGTGGCTGGGCAACAAGAGCATCTATCGCACGCGCATGGCCATGGCGGACGGCGGCGAGTTGATCGTGCTCGCGCCCGGCCTGAAGGAGTTCGGCGAGGACAAGGAGATTGACCGGCTCATCCGCAAGTACGGCTACCGCGGCACGCCCGCGACGCTGGCGGCGGTGAAGGCTAACGCCGAGTTGCAAAACAATCTCAGCGCGGCGGCGCATTTCATCCACGGCTCGTCGGAAGGCCGGTTCAACATCACTTATTGCCCCGGCCATCTCACGCGGCAGGAAATCGAGAGCGTCAACTTCCGCTACGCCGACCTGAAGCAAATGACACAGCGTTATGATCCGGCCAAACTCAAGGACGGCTGGAATACGATGCCTGACGGCGAGAAAATCTTTTACATTTCGAACCCCGCCCTCGGGCTGTGGGCGTATCGGGGACGATTTAAGGACTGACAGAACAAACCACAAACCAAGCACAGAGGAAAAAAGGATGAACATTCCATTTAAAGTAAATTTGAAGGACAAGGTGGCGCTCGTGACGGGCGGCGGCGGGGTTTTGTGCAGCACGATGTCGCGTGCGCTGGCGGCATGCGGCGCAAAAATCGCCGTGGCGGATTTGAAACAGGAAGCCGCGGAAACCGTGGCGGCGCAAATCCGCAAGAAAGGCGGTGTGGCCATCAGCGTCGCGTGCAATGTGCTGGAGAAGGCCAGCCTCGACGCGGCCAACGACAAGGTGAAGAAGGAACTCGGCCCGGTGGACATTCTCATCAACGGCGCCGGCGGCAACCATCCCAAGGGCACGACCAGTCTCGAATACCTGCGCAAGGAAGACATCTCCGGCGCAGCCAAGGAACTGATAACGTTCTACGATCTCGACCCGAAAGGCATTGAATTTGTGTTCAATCTGAACTTCCTTGGCACATTGCTGCCGACCCAGGCGTTCACCCGCGAAATGGCCGGCAAGGGCAAGGGCGTCGTCATCAACATCTCCTCGATGAACTCCTTCCGCCCGCTGACCAAGATTCCCGCCTACAGCGGGGCGAAGGCGGCGGTCAGCAACTTTACACTATGGCTGGCGGTGCATTTTTCGAAGGTCGGCGTCCGCGTCAACGCCATCGCGCCCGGCTTTTTCGTCACGGACCAGAATCGCGCCTTGTTGACCAAGCCGGATGGCTCATTGACTGCACGCGCAAACACCATCCTCGCACACACGCCCATGGGAAAGTTTGGCTCGCCGGACGATTTGACCGGCGCGCTGCTGTGGCTCGTGTCGGACGAAGGCGCCGGTTTTGTGACCGGCATTGTGCTGCCGATTGACGGCGGGTTCGCCGCGTTCAGTGGGGTTTAACCCGAAAACCGAAGTTGTCGGGGACGGCGCGCTGCCACGCCGCGGTAGGGCTGCGCTGCCGCGCAGCCATTCTTCATCAACAAAATTCCTGCAATGCGGAGGCACCTCTCTCCTCTCGATTTGGTCTTATGGAGCATCGCAACCTGCCAATCCAATGAAGGCGGTGCGGCAGCACCGCCCTACCGTGGTAGGGCCGGCCTGCCGCCTGCCGGTCGGCCCGAAATCATTCTTTCCTTGAACGAAGGCATCTGACATATTCTTGCCTTGTTTTTCCGTCAATCAAAAATAATTTATGGAACCAAAAGCTGACATTGCACTTATCGGTCTGGCTGTAATGGGCCAGAATCTCATTCTGAACATGAACGACCACGGCTTCACCGTCGTGGCCTACAACCGCACGGTGGAGAAGGTGGACCATTTTCTCGCCAACGAAGCCAAGGGCACCAAGGTGCTCGGCGCGCATTCGATCCCGGAAATGGTCGCGCAGCTCAAGAAACCCCGCCGCGTCATGCTCATGGTCAAGGCCGGCAAGCCGGTGGACGAATTCATCGAACATCTCCTGCCCGTGCTCGAAGCCGGCGACATCATCATTGACGGCGGCAACTCGCTGTTCGAAGACACCATCCGCCGCGCGAAATACGTCGAGAGCAAGGGATTGCTGTACATCGGCACCGGCGTGAGCGGCGGCGAGGAAGGCGCGCGCCACGGCCCGAGCATCATGCCGGGTGGATCGCCCGCCGCGTGGCCGCACGTCAAACCGATTTTCCAGGCCATCTCCGCCAAGGTGGATGGCGCGCCGTGCTGCGAATGGGTGGGTGAAGGCGGTGCCGGCCATTACGTGAAGATGGTCCACAACGGCATCGAATACGGCGACATGGAGCTGATTTGCGAAGCCTACAACCTGATGAAAACCGGCCTGGGTCTGACGCCGGACCAGATGCATGAAGTCTTAGCCGAATGGAACAAAGGCGAATTAAACTCCTATCTCATCGAAATCAGCCGCGACATCCTGGCCTTCAAGGACACCGACGGCCAGCCATTGGTGGACAAGATTCTCGACACCGCCGGTCAGAAAGGCACGGGCAAATGGACGGTGGTTTCGTCCCAGGACCTGGGCATTCCCATCACGCTGATTGCCGAGGCGGTGTATGCGCGCTGCGTTTCGGCCATGAAGGAGGAACGCGTCGCCGCGGCCAAGAAATTGAAAGGGCCGAAGCCCACCATCAAGGGCGACCACAAGAAATTCATCGAAGCCATCCGCCAGGCGCTGTACGCGTCGAAGATTGTCAGCTACGCGCAGGGTTACATGCTCATGCGCGCGGCGGCGGCGGAACAAAAATGGAACCTGAACTACGGCGGCATCGCGCTCATGTGGCGCGGCGGCTGCATCATCCGCAGCGCGTTCCTCGGCAAAATCAAAGAGGCATTCGACAAGGACGCGAAGCTGTCGAACCTGATGCTCAATCCGTTCTTCCGGAAAGCGATCAAGGACTGCCAGCGTTCATGGCGCAATGTGGTGGCCATGGCGGCGAAGAAGGGGATACCGGTTCCGGCGTTCAGCACGGCGCTGGCGTTTTACGATGCCTACCGCAGCGAACGGTTGCCGGCGAACCTGTTGCAGGCACAACGCGATTATTTTGGCGCGCACACCTACGAGCGGGTGGACAAACCGCGTGGCGAATTCTTCCACACCAACTGGACCGGCAAAGGCGGCACCACCGCTTCGAGCACTTACAATGTTTGAAGATTGACGCGGATTTTCCGTTGGAAAGAACCAAAGCCCGTTGAAGCAAAAGGCTTCAACGGGCTTTTTGATTTTTAGAGCTTAAGCCGGTTTGACGGGTTTGAGATTTTCGTCCAGCGGCGTCATCTTGGGCATGAGCAGGTGGTGGATCGCAAAGGTCATTCGATAGCAGGTCGTTTACAGGACAATCTTCTTAAACTTCGGCACGAGGAGATGCATCATCACCCAGGCCGTAAGGTAAGCGGAGCCGCACACCACAAACAGGATGCCGTAGCCGACTTCGACCTTCTCCAGATTTTTATAGTGCTGGAGCAGGAGGCCGGCAGTGTAGGCGATGAGGATGCCGCCCACCGCGCCGGCCATGCCGCCGATGCCGGTGACCGAGGCGACCACCTTCTTTGGAAACATGTCCGAAACCGTCGTGAAGATGTTGGCCGACCATGCCTGGTGGGCGGCACAGGCGATCGCGATGGTGGCCACGGCCAACCAGGTGTTGATCGCGCCGAGGCGCGAAGCCAAAAGCACCGTCAGCGGGAACAAGGCGAAGATGAACATCGCCAGTTTGCGGGCCTTGTTGGCGTCCATGCCGCCATTGATGAACTTCTTGGGCAGCCAGCCGCCAAAGATCGAACCGACGGTGGAGACGGTGTAAACGACCGCCACGGCGAACGGCCAACTGATGACGCCGGGAATGCCGGAAGGATCGCCGGTATAACCCGGGTTGGAAGCCATAAAGGCATCCACCTTGCGGGTGTTCTCGCCGGCGAGAAACGAGGGCAACCAGAACAGGAAAAACCACCAGATTGGGTCGGTCATGAACTTGCCGACGAAGAACGCCCACGTCTGCCGGAACGTGAGGAGTTTGAACCACGAGACTTTTACCTTCGCCACGTCGGTTTTCTCGGCCTCCTGTTCGTCCACGTCACTGTGGATGAAATCGTATTCCGCCTGCGAAAGCTTTCCGCTCTGGAGTTTCGCGGCAGGCGTGGCATACAGGGAATACCAGAAGGCGATCCAGGTGAAGCCGACTACCCCGGTGAGAATAAACGCCCATTCCCAGCCCCACGTTTTGGCGATGTAAGGCACGAAGAGCGGAGCGATGATGGCGCCGATATTGGCCCCCGAATTAAAGAGGCCCGTGGCAAACGCGCGTTCCTTCTTCGGGAACCACTCGGCGATGGCTTTGATCGCGGCCGGGAAGTTGCCCGCCTCGGTGATGCCCAAGGCGGCCCGCCAGAATCCGAAACTCCAGGTATGATGGCCGAACGCGTGACCGATGGCGGCGACGCTCCAGCCAATGAGGGAATACGCATAGCCCGATTTCGTGCCCACCTTGTCAATGATCTTGCCAGCCAAAAGCATGCCCACCGCGTAAGCGACCTGGAAACAGATCACTACACGGGAATAGTTCAACTCTTGGGCCTGGTCGGCCCCGAACACGCCGGCTGCGGAGAGCACGGGTTTGAGGAGACCGAGGACGCTGCGATCCAGGTAATTGATGGTCGTGGCAGCGAAGACCAGCGCACAAATTGTCCACCGATGGCGGCCGATTTTTTCATTCACGGAAGCGAAGCTCATAGATGCAGAAGTTTTGGATGTGTGGCTAGGTGATTACAGCGAAAGCTCCGAATTCACGCAGCCACGTTTCGTGTTCGTCCACTTTAACAGTTTATCCAGAATCGGTTCGGTCAGGGAGTGAATCTGGCGATCCATGTAATTGATGGTGGTGGCAAAAAACAACAGCGCACAGATGCGCCAGCGGTAACGGCCGATGGCCGCCACCTGGTTTGAGGAATTCATAGAGGAGGGACTTTTATCAGGAAATGAGCCGCACTTCAAGCGTTGAAATCCGGCTTTACAAGCCGGCGGCCTTTGTGTAATGCTGCCCCATTATGTGGAAAAAAATTCTGCCAGTTCTGTCGGTGTTGTTGCTGACCGGTTGCGCCGGGATGTTCACGCACTTGACGCCGCTGCAACAATCGCGCAATGCAAACAACCTTTACCCGGTTGAAGTCGCTTTTAATTCCCAGCAACAGTCGCTGCGTTGGGAAACCATTCAACCTTACGTCATCGCCAACGGCGAACCGTATCCTCTGCATCCCGTGCCGCTGGTGCAAAATCGTTGGGAAGGCTTCGTGCCGGTGCCGCCGGGAGTCAACTCCATCAACTATCACTTCAAGTTCAATTACAAATACAACAACCTCGGCACCGCACCCAAGCCCAGCAGCGCTGTTTCGCCGATTTATAAGCTGAACATCGTTGACCAATAACAACCGGAGGGACGAGTTACACGAGTCCCAAAATGATCTGGAGCGCGGACAGTGGGTCTGCGCTCTTTTTTTGAAAAGGGGAGAAATTGAAGGACTCGCGTAGCTCGTCCCTCCGAAACGCGGTTGTCAATGTCTGGGCCGGAGCAGGATGGCTTTTTTGTCCGTGCCGTCCACCTCAACACTGTGGGTTTCCACGTCGGGATCGTCTTTGAGCGCCTGATGCACCACCCGGCGGTCAAACGCCGTCATCGGCTCCAGTTCCACCGTGTCACCCCAGCGCCGGACTTTTTCGGCGGCGTCTTGGGCTTTTTTCACCAGGGCCTCGCGCGCCTGTGCGCGATAGCCGCCCACGTCCACCATGATCTTCGGTGCGGTGGCATCCTGCTGAAAGAGGAGCCGGTTGGTGATGTATTGCAGGTCGGAAAGCGTCTGCCCCTGGCGGCCGATGAGCCGTCCGGCGTCGTCCGTCTTCACGTCGAGCAAAACACCCTCCTCCAGTTTATGTTCCTCGACCGTGGTTTGAAAGCCGAGTGACGCGAGAATTTTTTCCAGGGTTTCTTTCGGTTGAGCGGGCATCAGTGGGTTGAGAGTTGAGGGTTGAGAGTTGAAAGTTACCGGTTCAGTTTTCTTTTTATTTTTTCTTTTTTGACGCCGGCGTCAAGACGGAAGCGACGACGGGTGAAACCGGAGCCTGACTCATTTTCGTGAGCTTCGTTTGCACCACGGTCAGCACGTTGTTGACCGTCCAATACAGCGCCAGGCCGGATGAGTAGTTGTAAAGAAACACCAGAAACATCAACGGCATGTAGCGCATGATTTTCGCCTGGGCGGGGTCCATGCCCGGCGATGGCGGGGTCAGATGCGATTGCCACAACATGGATCCCCCCATCAGCAGCGGAAGCAGGTTGAACGGAAAATTGGTTCCCGGAATCATGAACAACGTGTCCGGCTTCGACAAATCCGCGATCCACAGGAAACGCGCGCCGCGCAGCTCAATGGCGCTCCGAATCATCGTGAAAAAGCCGATGAACACCGGCATTTGAATGGCCATCGGCAGACAGCCGCTCATCGGACTGACCTTGTGCTTGCGATAAAGTTCCCACTGCTTTTTTGTGAACTTTTGCATGTCGTCCTTGTATTTTTCCTTGAGCGCCTTCATTTCCGGCGCGAGCACCTGCATCCGTTTCATCGAACGCGTGCTCGCCGCCGTCAGCGGCCAGAACAACACTTTGATGATTACGGTGATCAACACAATCGTCCAGCCGTAACCCAGCCGGGTCACGTCGTGCACCCAGTTCATCGCCAGCAACAGCGCCTTCGCAAAAAATCCCAAATATTTCCCGAAATTCATCACGAGATCGGCCTGGTTTTGAAACTCTTCCCCGATGCGTGCCAACAGGCGATATTCCTTCGGTCCGACGAAGAGGACGATTTGCCGTTCGACTGCCTGATGCGCCGCGAGTGTTGCCGTTGGATAAACGAGTGCAGTCTGAATGCCTTGCGGCGCCGGTGTGCCCGGCATTGGCTCGACGTTCGGGAACGGCGGCAAATTCACCAGGCGCGCGACGATTTGCGCCCCGGGTTCCTTCGGCATCGCCATCAGCGCAAAAAATTGATTGTGTGCCGCCACCCAAACGACGTTGTTCGAACCGGCAAGATATTCCGAACGCGGCGCGCTGCGGATACAGGCAAATCCCCCGCCCGAAAACCATCCCACTAATTGATCCTGCACACTTTTACCGTCGAACCACATCGCGCCATCGTTCATGCCGTCGTCATCCGGGCCCATTGCCGCCGCCGTGCCCACGACCCATTCCTGCGCGGGCAGCGTGAACGGTTGGTCCGAAACGTTTTCCAGCCGCACGCTCGCGTTCACGAGGTAATTCGAGCTGAGATGGAATTCTTTCGAGAGCCGCAGGCCGTTCACAAGGGATTTTTCCGCGTGAACGCCATTGGCGATATGGGTCAAGATAAAATTGCCGTCGCCGACCAGACTGGCATCCCCCAAAATCGCCAGCACCGGCACCGGCGCGCGCAGGTTCAGCGTCGCCACGCCGTCCTTCACCACTTTCTCTTTCTTTTTCCAGCGCGGCGAGACGGTTTCGGGATAATCCAGCAATTCCACCGATTTCAACCCGCCGCCGCGCGAAGTGAACGTGTAACGGGCGCGGGCATTGGTGATGACCAGCAATTCTTCCGGCGTGTTGGTGTCGAAAACGGGAACCGGAACCACGTTTGGCGGGGGCGAAACGGCGTTTGAATTTGCGGTGACGGTTTGCGCGGCGGCAGTTGTGGTTATGTTTGTGTTCGCCACCGGCTGCGGCGGCGGATGCGGGTAATTCTTTTGCTGCTCGATAAACCAGAGGCCGAGCAGGATGACGCAGAGCGTGACAACGATGATGCCGGTGCGGTCCATGATAAATTAACGGGTGGGTTTCAAAAGGGCGCACTCCCTCGCCCCGCCCAAGCGGGGAGAGGGTCGAGAGGGTCGGGGTGAGGGGATTTGAAAACGATTCGACTCCTCACCCCAGCCCTCTCCTCTTTTGGAAAGGAGAGGGAGAAGAATTGTTTCGTTTTGCGGTGCCGGGTCGTGCCCGCCATCACCCCACGGATGACAACGGCAAATCCGCTTCACCGCCAGCCACCCGCCGGCCATGGCGCCCCGCGCGCGGATCGCGTCCATCGCATATTGCGAGCACGTCGGCGTGAAACGGCAGCCTCCGGTCGGTCCGAATAAAAAAGTTTGTGCCGGCGAAATCGTCCAGCGATACACGCGAATGGCGAAAATCAAAATCGTAGCGGCGGTCGGCAGACCGCCGGATTTCTTTTGAGAAATCAGAGGATGCGGCTTTCTGCCGAAAGCCGCTGCGCCAGTTTGGCAGACATCTCTCATTTTAGTTCTTTAGCAAGCTCGCGCGATGGAGCACAGCCAGAAAATCCTTTTCGACCCCGGCAAAATCGCGTCCGGCAATCGAATGCCGCGCGACCAGCACCAGTTCAACCGGTTGTGACAATTCATGTTGATGCAGCCGGAAACTTTCGCGGAGCAACCGCCGCGCGCGGCTGCGGGCGACCGCGTTGCCGATGCGCTTGCTCGTGACGACGCCGAGCTTCGGCGACGCGCCGTCCGGCAGGCGGTGCCAGTTGGCGATGAGACAGCCGAGCGCCAGGCGTTCGCCCTGCTGCCGCACGCGCGCGAAATCCCGGTTTTGCCCAAGTCGCAAGTCACGGCCCAAACGCAGGCGTCTGGTCCCGCCTTGCGGGAGCGTCTGGTCCCGCTTGGCGGGAGCATCTGGGGACTGGGCGGGCATGAGCGGCGGGTTAAACCGGCGTCAGGCGTTTGCGTCCCACGCGGCGGCGATTGGCAAGCGTGGCTTTGCCGCTCTTGCTCGAATTGCGGTTAAGAAATCCGTGCTGCCGTTTGCGGCGGATTTTCGATGGTTGATACTGGCGTTTCATAAATTAATTCGGCTTCCTTCCGGCAGAAAAACCGGAGCGTGCGAGGATAACCATGAAACCCCTCGTGTCAAGGCACAGCTTATCGCCGTTTTGTGTTGGGCGCATTTTGCCACTGCTCCCAACGAGGGTCGGGCAAACCTGCCGGTTTGCCCAATTCTCACCGCCCGCCAGCGCAGCGATGCTGGCGGAACCATGGGGATACGCACTCAAGAACATCGCTCCGCTCGTTCTGTGGAAGTTTGGGCGGCGCGGCAGCGCCAGCCCTGCCTCAGCGGTAGAGCAACGGTTTTGTAAACCGTGGGTCGTCAGTTCAATCCTGACAGCTGGCTCCACTTCCGAAAATTTCCCGGCAAATCAATTTTCCACCCGGACAATAAATCTGACCGTGGTCCCTTTGCCGGGCGCACTGTCAATCTGGCATTCCCCGCCAATGCCCTCGATTCTTTTGCGCATGTTCGCCAGGCCATTGCCACCGGCAATGCGCAGCGGATCCTTGGTGGTTGCGGCCACGCCCACGCCGGCGGGATCGAAGCCAATGCCGTTATCCTCGATGGAAGTGGAGAAACCGGACTCCGCCAGGGTGAGGGAAACGTGCACTTCGGTGGCGGAAGCGTGCTTGACCACATTGTGCAGGGCCTCCTTGAAAGCCAGAAAAAGGCTGTGACGCACCTCGGCGGTGAGGGGCCACGCGGGCAATTGAATGGGCACCACCAACCGGCAGCGGATGCCCGCGACGTTCAAAAAATCCTGCGCGAACTTGCCCAGATAGTTCACCAGACTGTCCAGCGTGTCATGGTGCGGGCTGACGGCCCAGACAATCTCGTCCATGGTCCGCGTCAACTCCCGGGCCGTAAGATAAACCTTTCCCAGGCGCGTCACGATTTGTTGCGAATCCTCCCCCTCGGCGCGGTTGGACTGGCTGAGCATCATAATCCGCGCCAGGTTGGAGCCGAGATCGTCGTGAATGTCCTTGGCGATGCGCGCCCGTTCATTTTCCAGGGCGCGCTGCCGTTCCAAACGTCCCATTTTTTTGTGCAGCCGGCGGCGGGTGATGTAACGCGCCGCGCCCCCGACCACGCCAATGCCGGCCAGCACGGCCCCGCAGGCAAACCACCACGTTTGCCAGAACCAGGGCAGCACCGTAAACGCAAGCGCTGGCCCGCTTTCGTTCCAAACCCCGTCATTGTTGCAGGCAATGACCCGAAACGTGTAGTCCCCCGGTTTCAGATAGCTGTAGTAAGCCACGCGCCGGTCACCGACATCCACATCCACCCAATCCGACTCCAATCCGTCGAGGCGGTACTTGAACCGCACCTTTTCCGGCGCGACGAGGCTGAGGCCGGTGTACCGAAATTCAAAGCGATGTTTTCCCGGCTGAATTTGCAGCGGGGCGGCGGGAGCGGACAGGCCCGGCCCGGGCAGCGGCACCAGTTGGTCATCCACGGTAAATTCTTCGATCAAAACCGGTGGGGGGAAGGGATTGATTTTTACGCTGGCCGGATTGACCACCGCCAGTCCCTTGATGGTGGGAAACCAGAGTTGTCCGTCCGGGGTCTGGCAACCGGCCGATTGAAAGCCACCGGAACACTCCAGCGTGCTCAATCCTTCGGCCTTCCCATAAACCAGGCAATTTATCGCCTTCAACTGGCCGTCGGCACACCGGTTCAACTCCTCCTTGGAAACCCGAAAGATGCCGCCATAGGAACTGATCCAGAAATTCCCTTGCCCGTCATCGACGATATGGCAGATGACGTTGTTCGGCAATCCTTCGCGCGTGGAAATGGTTGCGAACCGTCCGTTCCGCAAACGGCACAAGCCGCCGCCAAAGGTCCCCACCCAGAGCGTGCCGTCTTTCTCGGCCAACAACGACCACACAAAATCATTGGCCAATCCGGCCGGCCGGCGAAACTGCGTGAGCTTGCCTTCCTTGAGCCGGCCCAAGCCGCCGCCCGCCATGCCAAACCAGATGGTGCCGGCGACATCCTCGGTGATGACCCGCACATCGGGCAACACCAGCCCGTCCTTGCGGGTGAACCAGGTGCACTGTCCATTGGAATATCGGGCCAGCCCGGATTGGGTTCCCACCCACATCACCCCCTGCCGATCCTGATACAGGGCGAAGACTATAGCCGTCGGATCTTCCAAACCCTTCGGAAACTCGAACTTTCCTTCATGGTGGACAAACAAGCCACCGCTAAAGGTTCCCACCCAGAGTTCATGCCGGTAATCTTCGAGCACCGACCAGATAAAAAAATTCAACAATCCATTCGTTTCCGTGAATGGTTTCACTTCCCCCTGCTCCAACCGGTACAACCCCGCGCCCTCCGTCCCCACCCAAAGTCCGCCTTCGGCACTGGGCGTAACGGACAGAATGGCCCGTCCCTGCCAATCATCTGGTGCCTTTATCATTTCCACTTTCCGCCGCCGTAAGACATCCAAACCGCCGCCGCCGGTTCCCACCCACAAGTTCCTTTCGCGATCTTCGCACAGGTCAAGCACCCAATCATGCGACAACCCATTTTGACGCGTGAAATGCAGGTTGCTTCCGTCGGGCGACAGCAAAAAGAGTCCCTCCCGCAAGGTTCCCACGAGCAAATCGCCGGATTTTGTTTCAAGCAATGCCGTGACTAAATCCAGGCCCCAGGGAGCCGGTCCCCGATCCACAACGGTTCCCTGGCCAATCAATTTTTTCACCCGCCCGGCGCCCATGAGCCAAAGGCCTCCATCCCGGCTCGCACTGGCCCTTTGAACATCGCTGGTGTCCGGTTGTCCACTGGGCAGCCACGGCACCAGCCGGCCTTTTCTCAGCGATCCAAGCAAACGGCCTCGTACCACCCACAGTTCTCCGTTCTTGTCTTTGGCGAGCGACGGCACGTTTTCCCCAGGGCCAACGTTCGGGGCAACCAAGTTTGCGCCCGACAAAGAGAGAAGCGCTCCTTCCCTGCTGAGCATCCAGAGGACCCCATCGACATCGGTTCCCATGGCGAAAATCGACCCTCCCGGCCAGTTGTTGCCCAGATTCACCGCACTGAATTTGCCGGCCCGCAATTGCGTGAGGTCGCCGGTTTCATGGCCAATCCAAAGAGTGCCGTCCGCGTCTTTAAACAAACTTGTGATCCGGCTGTCCCCGAATTCCGGCGTGTTGCTGGTGTCAAAAATTTTGAACCGCACGCCGTCAAATCGCACCAGCCCGTTATACGTGCCCAACCACAGGTAACCCTCCCGGGTTTGCACCACGGAAGTGACCGAGTCCTGGGGCAGTCCCTGTTCCGTCTGCCACACATCAATCGAGTAGTCCGACACGGACGAATTGGCTGCCCCCAAAAGATGAAAGCCGCACAACCACACCGCGATAATCCCAACGCAGACGGGAATTTTTCTTTGCCGGTGTGCATCGGTTGAAAGTTTGAATCGCCGCGGCACAGGACTCAGGGTATGCCTGTTTATCGCGCGGAGCAACATTTAGGGATGCGTTTCCGGACCCGGCGGCCGGGCGTGCCAGCGGTGGCGAAAGCCATCGCCACTGGACAAGGAATGCAAATAAAATTTATAATGCCGCCGAGCACGCATGGTTTGAATCCATGGTCGGGCGCGGCCCGGCAACGGCGTCGTCTAAACAGACGACAACCCTCTTTATGAAATCGGATGTAAAAGAAAAGATAGTGAGTATTGCGGTTTCGATCGTTGAAGATGACGGGCCGGCGCGGGAGATCCTTACGGACTGGATCCGGCATGCGCACGGATTCCGCTGCGTGAGCCAGTATGGAAGCGCCGAGAGCGCGCTGATGAAGTTGCAGGCGGAAAAGCCGAGCGTGGTGTTGATGGACATCAATCTGCCGGGCATGAACGGGATTGAATGTGTGCGCCAGCTCAAGCCACAGTTGCCGGACACGCAATTCGTGATGCTTACCGTTTACGAGGACACCGATCATATATTCGATGCCCTGGCCGTAGGTGCGAGCGGTTATCTCCTGAAGCAAACGCCTCGCGCCGAGTTGCTCACGGCCCTTAAAGACGTCCATGCGGGGGGGTCGCCCATGACCAGCAACATCGCCCGCAAAGTGGTGCAATCCTTTCTCCGCTCCGTCCCCCAGGCGGACGCGTCCGCAAATCTTTCCCCGCGCGAACGGGAAGTGCTGGAATTGCTGGCGTGTGGTTATTTATACAAGGAAATCGCCGACAACCTCGGCATCAGCGTGGCAACCGTGGTCACTTACATCCGGCGCATTTACGAGAAACTTCACGTGCGCTCCCGTGCCCAGGCCGTGGCCAAGTATGGACACTTCGCGCCCCGCGATGAACGCGGGCGAAGCGCGGCTTCCAAGTAAGGAGCCTGTTCATTTTCGCCGTTTCCCTGCCGTGCTGAGCCGCCGGGCACGCCCATCAGGTTGCCGGGTGGTTGCGTCCGATCTTGTGTCCTTTCCAACCGTAGAAGGCCACATAGGTGTAGGCAATCAGGGGAACGATGAAAGAGACCTGAAGATTCCAAACATCTGCGACGCGCCCCAAAATCGCGGGCAGGATTGCCCCGCCCACCACGGCCATCACCAGCAGGGACGACACCTGACTTTTGTAAACGCCCATCTGGTCGAGCGCGAGCGAGAAAATATTCGGCCAGCCGATGGAAGTGAACAAACCGACGCCGATGATGCACCACATTGCCGGTTTGCCACCAAAAAGAATCGCCACCGCCAGCAACACAACAATCGTCCCCGAAAAGATGAACAGCGTGCGGCTGGCAAGTCCTTTGCCAAATTGAAAGAGAAGCCAGCAAAGCACGAGCAACGGCAGATACAATTTTACAATCCCAAAACCATTGGAGAAACAAGCGCCAAAGAAGGAGAAACTTGCAACGGGTTCGATCCCCGGTTGGGTTTTTGCCAGATGCCAGCCGCTGGCGAAGCAAATAATTAGAAAGGCCAAAACCGGAATGCCAGCCAGGAAAAGCTGCTTGTTGATTTTCTTCATTTCGCTCAATTCCACCGCCCCCATGAAACGACCGATCAACATGCCGCCCCAGAAAAGTGAGACGTATTTGCTGGCCTCGAGCGCCGACATGGCCGCGACGTTCGGCTGGCCGAGAAAATTGATGATCGTGCTACCGACGGAAACTTCGCCGCCGACATACATGAAAATCGCCAGCACGCCGAGCAGGACATGCGGATATTTCAACGCGCCCACCCCTGGCTCGATTTTGCCCTCGCCGACGTGCGGCAGATGCACCGAAAAGAAGAACGCCGCGAGCAGCACAAAGACGATGCAAAATATCAGATAGGGGAATTTGACGGATTCCGCGCCGTGGACGCCCGTCTTCGCGAAGTATTGGAGAATCAAATATCCGCCGATGAGCGGGCCGGCGGTCGTGCCGACGGAATTGAAGGCCTGCGCCAGGTTCAAACGGCTCGACGCGGTCCGTTCCGGGCCGAGAATCGTCACGTAGGGGTTGGCGGCGATTTGCAGCATGGCGAATCCGAGGCCGACGACAAAAAGCGCCACCAGGAAAAAGAGATAAGAATGAACGGTGGCCGCCGGCCAGAAAAGCGCGCTGCCCACGGCCGAAAGCAAAAGGCCGACGACAACGCCATTTTTGTAACCGAGCCGCGCAATCGGATCCCCCGTCGTGGCCGAGATCACGAAATACAAAAGCGACCCAATGAAGTAAGCCCCGAAAAATGCGAACTGAACCAGCATCGCCTGGAAATAATCCAGCGTGAACGCCTCCTTGAACCGCGGAATCAGGATGTCGTTGAATACCGTCATGAAACCCCACATGAAAAAGAGGACGGTCATGATGGCAAAAGGGCCGCGATAGGTCCGTCCTCCATCCGGAGGAGCAGAAGGCGCCGTGGGTTCGACGGATGAGCCGGACTGGGACATGTTATTTCTTTGGCGTCAACAGCGGCCCGAGCACCCGGGCAAAAATATCAGCCTGGCGCATGAAACCGAGATCGGTGGGGTGTGAAGCATCCACGCTGCCTTCCCCGTCGTCGCCGAACAAATGTTCGCCCGGAATGTAGTAAAGATTTTTTACGCCGGATTTTTTCAATCGCTCGTAAGCGGCTTTCAGCGCGGCGCGGTCTTTGAGGTGATAATATTCCATGCGTCCGGCAATCAGGAACGAATCCTGCAGGGTGCGGTCTTCCACGAGCACGATGGGCGTGTCCGGATGCGCCGCGCGGAGTTTGCGGACACAAGGCTCAACGCGCTCCTTGATTTCACCGGCCACCAGGTTGGGCAGGCAATCGAGAACATAAATGGACGGATCGAGTTCGGCGAGCAGGCCGGCCATCTCGGGTTCCATTTTTCCGTTGCCGGAAAAACCAAGGTTGATGGTCGGCCAGTTGAAACGGCGACCGAGAATCGCGCTGTGCACCATGCCCGGACGCGAGGCGGAAAGTCCCTGTAGGATGGAAGTGCCATAAAAAACAATTGGCTTGCGGGTGCCCGGGCCCCAGGTCCCGGCTTTTTCAATGGTCGCGCCCGGTGGGATTCCGAGTTCGACAAATTTCGTGCCATTGTAGAGTGGCAGGTAAAGGAGGTATTCGCGTTTGCCCGGCAGAAGATTTTCAACAAGTGTCACCTCATTGGTCTGCGCCGTGGGCTGGCCCACGGCGAGCCAATGCCAGCCTTTGTCTGTCTTCACGTACAAATCGAGTCCGCTTTTGCCGATGGCCGTCATGTTCGGCAGGTAAAGCCAGGACTCGGTCAATGCCCAGCGCGCGCGGAGGATCGTCGCGTCGGTGACGAAGCGGACGCACATACCGGCGGAGTTGCGGCTCAACTCCCAGACGGGTTTGCGCACCAGGCCTTCGGCCCGGGCGGGCAGGCGATCATAAAAATCCCGGGTGTCGTTCCAGCCGCGGCCTTCGACCCCGAACTGCCGGATGTCATACCAGGGCGGGATGTCGTTGGTGCCGGCCGGGCCGGGTGCGGGCTGCGCGGCGGCAAACCACACGGGGAACAGGGTGAAGGCGGCGGCAAGCATTGGGAGCAAAAACTTGAGTTGCATGGCAATAATTGGTTGGTTGTGCGGAGCAATCTATGGAAATTGGCGGAAACCGCTTGTCCCCTATTTAAGTGACTTTGCCTTTGGGGGGCATAGGTTAACCTCTTTCATATACCAGTTTGATATGAAAATGTTTTCGGGTTCCGTGCGGATTGTGTGGCACCAGTTGACGCACCAGAAAGGATTGTATCTGGCGCTCATTTGGGGAGTTGCAATGTTTGCCACCGGCTGCGGGAAGAAAGAAAGCGCCGCGCCTTCGGCCACCACGGCTGCGCCGCAGGAAACCGCCACCCAGGAGACAGCGGCGGCAGCCGCACCCAGCCAGCCGGGGTATATTCCACCCGCGACGGCGAATCCCGACAAAGGAATCCCCGTCTTGCAGCAATTGAACCGCTCCGTGCTCCAATATAGAATGCAAAATCACCGTAACCCCACCAGTGTTGAGGAACTTGCCGCCTTCGCCGGTGTCCAGGTCCCGCCCCCGCCGCCAGGAAAGAAATACGTCTTTAACGGCAGGGGACTCATTGTTCTGGTGGACAATTCAACAAAATAAGGTATATTCCAATGATGGCTTCCATCTCCAATTCCAAAAAATGGTTTGCCGGACGCAAGACCACGCAACCGGCTGCCCAAGGGGGATTCACCTTGATCGAACTCTTGGTTGTCATTGCCATTATTGCCATTCTCGCGGCAATTCTGCTTCCGGCGCTGGCCAAAGCCAAGACCCGGGCGGTACGGATGCAGTGCATGAACCAAATGAAGCAACTTGACTTGGGCATTAATTTGTTCGTTGGCGACAACTCGGAAACGTTCCCGGCAGCAGGTTTTCAAAGCGCGTCCGGCCAAATTAGTTGGGATAGTTGGATCTACCAATACATTGGCGGCAGCAGTAGTATGACTATGAATCAGGCGACTTTCCCCGGCTATGCGGAAGATCCGTCAGATGCTGCGGGGATGGGTGCCCCCATGGGACTCAAGATTATGGCTTGTCCTGCCGACACTTTTCAAAAAACCGATTTTATGCATGTCAATAATGAGGTGGGTGCCCCTCTTCAGATTGCCCCCAGAACCTATGCCATGAACAGCGCGGGTTCCTCTTGGGGGAGTGATGTCCAGGTTGACCCCAAGAACGGGACGTATCCATTGCCGGACTTGTCTCAGCCGAACCGCCATGGTGTCGGAATTTACTGGGCTGATGCGAATGCTCCGATCCCCGATTGGGGGGCAAAGGGTTATCCAACTTCGGTGGTTCGCGATCCATCCGGAACCATCCTGCTATGTGAACTGGCCAGCAGCATGCAGATGGAGGGGAACATCTGGCCTTGTACTTGTGTGGGCCCGCAAGGCTCGGATGGGGCGGCCCAAGGCTGGGGCAACCTCTACCAAATTGACACGGCGACGGCCAATTTCGATGACACGAAATTTGGAAAAGGCGGCTACAATCAAGGCAACCAATTGTACAAGGCTCACAATAAGCGGTTTAACTACGCTTTTCATGATGGCCACGTTGAAACGTTAAGAATCGAAGACACCATCGGCAACCCGCCCTACCCCCCGATACTCAAAATGAATTTCCCCGCCGGAATGTGGACGGTAAAAATGAGTGATTAACCGTCCTAATTCAACCGGGATTTGTCCCCATTTTAGGTGACATGACAACTTTGACGGGTGTTGTATTATCTTAGCATAACCTTTTTGACAAAAAAACCTCTTATGAGTGATCGTTTAATGTGCCTGCATGACAAGGGTGAGCAGTGCATTTATCAGGGTGTCAAAACAGGGTCGGGGGAGGCCATGAATTTTACAAACCCAAACCGCAGCCAGTTCCTTATTTAAAACCAAACAAGCAACCAAACCAAACCCATCCAAATTATGAAAAAACCCCGATCCTCAAGATACTGTGGCCTTGCCTTGGCCGCACTGCTGCTGGGAAGCGCGAGCTGGGCGTTTGCCCAGGCGCCAAACTTTTATGTCAACTGCTTCGATTACGGTGCTGCTAGTGTCGCCGCGGGTGGCACGACGGCCGGTAATGGCACTTCACCGTGTGGCGTGGCGTACAATGGCATCGCATCAATATTGACGTGGGTTAACACGGAGAATAGCACCCTCAACAATGATCCGGATCCGAATATCATCACCGGCGGCGGTGGCGGCTCTTGTTACTGCTACGCGAACATGACCCAACAATCTACTATAGATGATTTCTTCTGTGGTTATCCATCTGACAACCCTTGGTATGCTGGAAATCCCGTTGGCGTTGACCTGGCCCAGTACGTGGCCGTTCATTTCGACATTAAATGGGACACCAACTACTCGACGATCACGATTGATCAGTTCAACAATGTGTCGGCTTTGCCATCTCCCCCGCTGCAGAGTTGGGCAGGACCTTTTACTGGAGGCCTCTCCGCCTACATGGCCGGAAGCGATCCAAATGTCAACGGATTGGATATACAAAATTGCGGCTCGGGAAGCTTCAACACTCTTGGCTACGCCAACATCCCCGTTGGGGCAGCGAGTGGCTGGGTGACTGTTACCCTGCCCATCAATCAGTCCCAAACGGGCTTAAGCGGCACTAGCGGCATCTTCCTTAAAAAATGGCTCAGCCAGCCTTGGGGATTTGACTCTCCTATGGTTGCCGCCTTCTGGATTGATAATGTGTGGTTTGAAGGGACTGCTGCCCCGCCGCCGCCGCCCACCCTCCATCCGCCGACTGCACCCACTCCAGGCTTGAATTTGGTTTTCAACACCGCGGGTATCAATGACCGCCACGAAGTGGCGTTGGTTTCAAGCAACGGATTGTCATGGGTGGGAAATACCGGCTCAGGTCCCGTGACGTATTCCTTTACGATCAGTGGTTTCCCGAAGAACCCGGCGACTCCGTGGTCCACTGCAGCCTATTTGATGATGAGTCCAAACCCGGCTTATCTGGACACTGCTCTTGACTGGAATGAAACCAACTGCATTCAGTTGTGGCTCCAACAAGGGACGACCACTGCGATCATGTCTTGCCAATATAAAACGAACCGGCCAGGTGCCGCCATCAACATCACGGCTGGCAGCATTACCAACACCGGGTCCGCGCTGGGAACCTGGAAGCTCACGTTCACGTCGGACACGGACGGCATCTTGACTGCGCCCGATAACACCACTTCCAGCTTCACCCTCCCTGCGGACGTTGTTGCCATATTTGCCGAGAATCCCGCTGTTGGCCGGCCCGGCATGTATCTGTATTTGGGCGCTCAGCCAAACACTTCGGCCGCGCTGAACCAGGCGGTTTGTTATTCGCAGTTCTCGGTTACCGGCGTGCCGTCAGCCCAGAGTGACAACTTCCTGGCCGACCCGGTTCTGAATACCAATATGTGGCTGAACGGCCCGGGTTCCGGCAGTCCCGCAGGCAACTTCGTCATGCCAAACAATGCGGCGTATTGGATATCGTGGACGACTCCGGCCAGTGGTTATCAATTGCAGTCAACGACCGACTTGCTGGCAGGATCGTGGATCATGCAGACCAATGATTTCATCCTGCCTGGAGCGGGTGCAGTATTACAGTTGCTTACCACCAGCGATATTGACGTTAGTGGCAACGAATTCTTCCGGTTGATCAAGCCGTAAACTGGCAACTTGAGGTATTAAAGTTGTTCGCAGAGCGCCGACGCAGCATGGTCGGCGCTCTTTTTATTGATTGAATTTTTGTGTTATATTGAGGTTATGAGATATTTTTACCGGCCGGTCAGATGGCTTCTTTTCCTGGTGCTTTTGTCGTGGGCGGTCAAGGTAAACGCGCAAGCAAACCTGGCCGTTTATACCGACAACCTGGTCAATGGATTTCAGGACTGGGGCTGGGGAACCCGCAACTTCAGCAACCCGTCGCCCACCCACCTGGGCAGCACCTATTCCATCAGCGCCAGCATGGTCGCTTGGCAGGCGCTTTCGCTTCAGCATTCGGATTTCAACGTCACCCCCTATTCCAGTCTCATTTTCTGGGCGCACGGCGGCACCAGCGGCGGACAGCGGCTGCAGGTGAACTTGTCGTACAGCCCCAATGGCGCCACCAATGGGCCGACGTATGCATTGTCGCCAGCGTTGCCAGCCGGCGCCTGGCAGCAGTACACCATCCCGCTCAGCTCGCTCAAGGCGACCGGCGTCTCCAACTACAACCGGGTGACCATCCAACTGACCGGCTCCGGCACAACCAACACGTTTTACGTGGATGACATTCAGTTCGGTGCCGCGCCCGCGCCCGCCTTGACGCACCTCGGCGTCGATGCGACCCAAACCATCCGGCTGGCGGACGCGCGCTGGTTTGGCGTGAACACGGCCACCTGGGACGGCTACCTGGGCAATTCTCAAACGCTTCCGCTGCTTCAGGAAGCAGGTTGCCTGGCACTGCGTTGGCCGGGCGGCTCAACGTCTGACACCTATCATTGGGCCTCCGACAAGCCCGGAAACAGCCGGTTCATGAACCTTGCCACCAACTTGGGCGCTCAAGTTTTCATCACGGTCAACTATGGCAGCGGCTCAAGCAATGAGGCCGCCGCCTGGGTGAAATCGGCGAACCTCACCAACCATTGCGGCTTCAAGTACTGGGAGATCGGCAACGAGTGTTATGGCACGTGGGAAAATGACACGAACATCCCTGCGCATGACCCTTACACTTATGCCGTCCGTGCCGCCGGTTATATTGCGGCGATGAAGGCCGCCTATACGAACATCCCGATCCGGGTGGGCGTGGTCATGATGCCCGGCGAAGGCAGTTCCTCCAATAACGCCACTCATTTTGCCATTAATCCGCGCACCGGCACGACCAATTATGGCTGGACGCCGGTCATGCTGGCGACCTTGAAAAGCCTGGGGGCCACGCCGGACTTTGCCATCTATCATTTTTATCCCGAATACACCCTCACGGGCGTTACTCCCGTGCCGGCGGCGGACAGCGATCCGCTGCTGCTACAGGTATCCGTCAACTGGGCGAGTGATGCGGCCGATATGCGCCAGCAGATCAGCGATTATATCGGACCCGCCGGCACCAACATCGAACTCGTCTGCACCGAGAATAACAGCGACTCGTCCAGTGCCATGGGGAGACAACTGACCAGCATTGTCAACGGGCTTTATCTGGCGGACAGCGCCTGTCAGCTCATGAAAACCGAGTTCAATGCCTATCTCTGGTGGGATCTGAGAAACGGAACCAACAACACCGGCACGTTTGATCCGACGATCTATGGCTGGCGTACCTACGGTGACGAAGGCATCATGAACTCGATCAATGGCGTAACCGGCCTTTATCCGCTCTTTTACGCTGAAAAACTGCTGCAATATTTCGTTCGACCGGGCGACACCGTTCTGGGCGCCACCAGCGACTATATGCTGCTCTCCGCTTATGCCGCCCGCAAGGCCAACGGCGCCCTCACTTTGCTGGTCATCAACAAGGACGCGACCACCAGTTTTAACGCGCAAATTTCCTTGTCCAATTTCGTGCCTTCGTCAACCGTCACGGCCCGGTCTTACGGTATTGCGCAAGACGATGCCGTGCGCACCAATAACCTCGCTCCCGGGGCGCAGGACATCGCGACCAATGTTATTCCGGCTGGCGCCGTTTTTACCAATTCCTTCCCACCCTATTCCCTGACGCTGTTCACCTTTACGCCTGGTCCGGCACAACTGTCCGCCCTCCTGCCGCAACCGGGACAATTCGTCCTGCAACTCCATGGCCAGCCGGGCACACCTTACATCATCCAGCGTTCACCGGATTTGTTCACCTGGATCCCGGTCTCGACAAACAGGCTGGTCGGGAATGTTTTGAACATCACCAATGCGATTTCACCCGGCACCGCCCAACAATTCTGGCGCGCCGTGTGGCAGCCGTGACCCCGCAAATCAACGGGGCAAGGGCCGGGAGGCGGAGGGCAACGGCGGCAGACCGGACGCGGCGCGGATGGGGGCGATGCCCTTGACGTATTCCGGGTCGTCCAAGCTCAACGAACGGGGATTGTTGACCAGGGTTTGCATGGCATTGCTTGCGTTCGTTCCTCTTTCGACCATGCCGGCCCAGAGCATCCACCAGGTCCACTCCGGCTGCTTTTCCAGCACGTCCAACGTTGGCGGCGGCCCGACTTCAGCCAGGGCAACCGGTTTTCCCCCCGCCAGTTTCAACAGGTCGCGGTAATAAGATTGCGAAAAATCGCTGTGATAAACATCCAGCGCCGCGATGTCGAAATAGTTCCGGCCGGGGAAAAAATCGACGAACTGCCGTTCCGGTGTGCTCGGCCGGTCCACGCTCCAGATCCACACCAGATTGTTGAGCTGGTGATGATTCGCCAGCCGATCGAACAACTGGCGATAAAGCACGGTGGTGCCGTGTTCTCCCCGCCGCCCACCCCACCAGAACCAATCACCGTTCATTTCATGGTACGGCCGCCAGAGCACGGGGACATGCGCGTCGCGCAGTTGCTTCAGGTATCCCGCAATGACGTCCACCTGGTCGCACCAGCGCTGGTTTAATCTGGTTCCGGACGTGATCAACTCGTTCCATTCCTTGTCCGTCAATTTTCCCTGAACACTGCTGCGGAAAGTGACCGGCTCATCCTCCGTGGGCCGCACCGCGTGCCAGCACAGGGTGATGATGGCGCCGCTGGCATATTGCCGCTTCACCTCCGCGATGATGTCGGGCCGGGCGGCCACGGCATCCTTGTCGCCGGGCTTGGCAAAGCCGAAGTCCTGGCCGAAAACGGCCGGCGTCTTGCCCCAGGCCTCAGCGGCCTCAAGGGTCGAGGTATCTTTCGTAGCCGGATAATTGTGCTGGCCGGTGAGCGTGTGTTTGCCGGAAATACCGTGAATGTATTTCAATAACGCCACCGCTTCCGGCGAGGCATTGGGCGTCACCGGCCTGACGGAACTGCACCCGCCGCACCACAAGCCGAGCAACAGCACGAGAATGGTTTGTTTATTTTTCATGATTGATTATTCCCTTAGTTAAAAAGAGCTTTATTGCCTGCGGCTTTCCACTTTTCAACGGGCTGACCGCAGGTTCTTTTCGATCAACCGACATTGTTGTTCCACACAGACCTTTTGATCGTCCAACCGGGCGAAGGAACTGCGCCCGAGGCTGCCAGGCTGGCAAGCGAAACAACCCGGCGATTCACACCCGCCTCTGCTATTCCATGATCTGATCCGGCGATTTCCCGGGCCGGGCGGCTTTGCCGCTGAATTGCTCCAACTGCAAACCTTCGACGTGGCGCACTTCCAGCGCCGCACCATAATAATCTTCCAACGGTCCGCTCCAGATCACCTGCGTGTTGCGAAGCGTCAGTCCGCGCACAAACTCGCAGTGGATGCCGGCGATGGAATTTGTATAAATACCCTTGAATACCCCGCCGGGCAAAAGGCCATTGGGCCGGTCATCGTAAAAACCTCCGGGCTGGTCGCTGGTCTTGGCGACTTCCACGCGCACGTTATCCAACACGATGTCCTCGAGTGATTGGGTCGCATCGCCGCGGAAGTAAACGCCATTCTCGCCTTTGCAGAGAATATTGCTAAAGCGGATCTGGCGGACGTGCCCCAGCTTCGTGTCCTGGTTGCGCGGAAGGTTGCTGATATGAATTGGCTCACCCGCGCCCCACCACTTGCCCGGTTGCAGCCGGGTTTCAATCGTGATGTTTGAGAAGAGAATGTTTTCAATGTCGCCCTCGTCGCGGCTTTGAATGCAAAGTCCGCGATTGCTGCGGTGGATGACGCAGGCGTCGAAGACCACGTTGCGAATTCCCGGCGGCGCGTAGGCTTCATCAAGCTTGAGCGCGCAACTGCGCGAAGCAATCGTGCAGCCGGTGACGGTGATGTTTTCGCTGCGGCCGTAGCTTGCGAAGTTTGGCGTGTTCTTGAGCACAATGCCGTCATCCGCCGTGTCAATGTGGCAGTTGGCAACGCGCACATTGCGACAATGATCGAGATCAATGCCGTCATTGTTTGCCACGTTCCAATCGTTGAGGATGCTGACGGAATCAATCACCAGGTCCTCGCACCCAACCGGATGAACCGTCCAGCTTGGCGCGTTGCGAATCGTGATGTCCCGGATGCGCACCTGCTGGCACCCGATCAAGATAATCACCATCGGCCGGCCGGCGGCCAATGTCTTGTCGGTGGCGCTCCGACCAAACGGCCACCAGACCCCGCAGAAGGATTGCGGCCACCATCCCGGTTTGTTCACGTCGCCGCCCGCCTGTTCGTCAGCGAGTTCCTGCCACACCGCCTTGTCATTGCCATCCAGAACACCGTCGCCGGAAATGGAAATGCCCGTCGCATCCTTCGCGAACAACAGCGCCCCCGCCGGGCCGTAATCCTGCCAGCGCGCGCTCCCCTTCAACACCGCGCCGCGCGCCAGATGGAAATCCACGCCACTTCCCAACGTGACCGCTCCGGAAAGAAACTTTTTTCCACCCGGCAACACCACTTGTCCGCCACCCTGCGCGACACAGGCATCCACCGCCTTTTGAAGGGCCGCCGTGTCATCAGCCACGCCATCGCCCTTCGCGCCGTAGTCCAGCACATTATAAATGCCTGAGGGTGATGCGGCTGTCAGTGGTTCGTGATGACCGGACAGGTCAACGGCGCGCGTGGTGAACGCGGCCAGAATCAACATTCCAACAAGAAAACGAACGGTCATTTATTTATGGGTTGCAGTTTTTTAGCGCCTGGGGTTCGCCGCGCGTCCCACAGGCGAAGATTGTTTTCGATCAAACGACAGCGCTGTTCGACACAAACTTTCGAACGCATGCCGTCTTCGGGTGTGTTGGCCACGTAATCCAACAATTTCTCAACCGTTGTCGTCGCCACCTGCGTGCGCGTGTCCGAGGAACCGTAGTAGATAAACACGTCGCCATTGGTGCGGGCCACCCAGCCGTTGGCAAAAACAACGTTCGACACGTCGCCCACACGTTCTTCGCCTTCGGGCGCCAGGAAATAGCCGCCAGGGGCCTTGATAACCCTGGTGGGATTGTTCAGATCGCACAGGAACAGGTAGAGCACATAACGCATGCCGGCGGCGGTGTTGCGCACCCCATGGGCGAGATGCAACCAGCCCTTCTTCGTTTTGATCGGCGCCGGCCCAAGGCCGTTCTTGCCTTCCTTGATCGTGTGATAGAAACGCGGGTCAATGATTTGTTCCTTGCCGATGACCGCGTTCTCAATGTCATCGCACAAACCCCAGCCGATGCCGTCGCCGCTGCCGGTGGCCGCGAAATCGGCCATGGGCCGGGTGTAGAAGGCGTGCTTGCCCTTCACAAATTCGGGATGCAGGACGCAGTTGCGCTGGTGCAATGAATTCGTCTTGAGGTCGGGCAGCCGTTCCCATTTCACCAGGTCTTTCGTGCGCGCAATCCCGCAACGGGCGATGGCCGCCGAAAGATCTCCCGGATTCGAGTCGTCATGCCGCTCGGCGCAAAATAATCCGTAAATCCAGCCGTCCTCGTGCCGGACGAGACGCATGTCGTACAGGTTCGTTTCCTTGTCTTCAAGCTCTGGCATCCGCACCGGGTAATCCCAGAACCGGAAGCCGTCCACGCCGGTTTTGCTTTCCGCGACGGCGAAAAACGATTTGCGGTCCCAACCCTCCGTGCGCGCCATCAGGACGATGTTCCCGTTCCACTCCATCGCGCCGACATTGAAAACGCAGTTGATGCCGAGCCGCGTCATCAGATGTGGGTTGGTGGCCGGATTGAGATCATAACGCCAGAACCAGGGCGTATGTTCGGCGGTCAGGACCGGGAATTCGTACCGGTCGAAAATGCCGTTGCCGTTCTTTTGCGGGCGGTTGCGGCGTTGGACCAGTTGTTCGTGCTGCCGCTGGAGTAGTTTCAATTTGTTCTGAAAGGCGGTTTTGGTCATTGGGCTTGGGCCGTCGTGGTTGAAGGGGATGGCGGTTTGAACCATTCCCCGTCCAGCGGAACCATCCGCCAGCCAGGAATGGGACGTTCCTCGGTCCCGTTGGGCAACTGCCAACGGACGGCGAGTTGCGTGGAGCCGGATTGCTGCTGCTGCAACACTTCCAGATAGTAGCGCTTGCCCGCTTCGAGGTTGACCGGCGCCGATTCCGCCTCGTGCGTGTGCGGCCACTTGCTGTAAGGCGTGCTTCGGGTCACCTCCGCGATTTTTGTCTTCTTCCCCGGGGTTGCGTCGGTGCTGAGCCAAAACTCCGAAACACTCTCGTTGGCGATCCAGAATTTGTACGAACCGGTCATCGGCGGGATCAAAAACCCCCGATAACGCGCCTCAAAATTGGTGGCCACATTCACGGGTGTTTCAAAAGCCTTGCCCAGGATTTCCCGGCCGGTGGGCGGCTCGGCGAGATCGCCCAGTTCCGTCAGGTTTATGTCCTTGAGATCCGTCCACCAGGCGCGCGCAATGCCCGCGCCGGGTCCGACCCGAAAAGCCGGGCTGGCGGCGCTGCGCAAACCATCGGCCTTTGCGACGAGCGTGAAATGGTCGCCCGCCTTGTCAATCTTCAGGTCCGGAAATGTGGCGATGCCGTTGACCGTGGTTGCCGTCAATGTGCCGTCGAGTTTGCCGGCGGACGGATTTTTCAGCGCCAGGGTGACGGTGTAAATTCCATCACGGACAGTACGGCCGGATTTATCCTGCACGGCCACCGTTACCGGCAAACGGCGGACACCACCAACGGCGACGTTGCCCGGCGCGGTCGCGAAACCCAATTGCACCGCCTTGCCGGCGGGCCGGAACGGATAATGACCCAGGTCCGGCAGGTCGCCCAGGTTGAGCACGTAGGGATGGTTGAACCATTCGCGCAGTTGTTCCGGCGAATTCTTTTCCGTCAGCACGGACCCCGACCAGGTCGTGAAGAACAACCAACCGGCTTTTTCACGGACGAGTTGGTTCACATCGGGAATCGGGCCATTCTCACCGAGGGCAATGAGCTTTTGCCCGCGGCCAAAGGCGGCCAGTTCATCAAATACATCCTTCGCCGTCCCGTGATTGCCGTCCATGGGATAATGGTCCTGACCGATGATATCCACGTAGGCGTCGCCCGGATACCAGTCGGCGAGGTCGGTTTCCGCACCGGGCGAAAAGACCCAGATGAGGTTGGTCAGGTGATGCTGGACGGTGAAGTTTTCAAACATCAGCCGCCAGAGTTTTCTGAGGGGTTCCGGCCCCCGCGCGCCCCACCAGAACCAGCGGCCGTTCGCCTCGTGCAATGGCCGCCACAGCACCGGCACGTGCGCGTCGCGGAGCACCTCCAATTCCGTCGCGATTTTGTCCAAATCGCGCAACAGCGCTTCATTTTCGGGGGTGCCTTCCGTCACACCGCGTGATAAATCGAAAGTCGTGTCTTTCGTGTAAAACGCTGGCTCGTTCATCGGCGCGCGCCAGTGCCAGCAGAATTCGACGATCCCGTGCCGGTTTTGATACCAGTCAATCGCGTGTTTCGCCAGGGTGTGGTTGGTGTCATGCCCGCGCGACGATCCGGTGTAACCCGACAAATCCATTGCCAGCAGTGCCGGCAGTTTGCCCGTGGTGTTTGTGAGATAGTTAAGCTCAAAAGACAAACCATTTGTCCCGCGCCGGCCTTCCTGCTGGCCGGAAATGATTTTTTTTCCGTAAATGTCCGAGAAATAGGTCAGCAGGGCCTGCGCTTCCGGCGAGGCGTTCGGCGTGATCGGGGTGTCCGCGACGGAGGCCACGGCCGTTCGCGCGACCATCAACACCAGCATGGCCCGGATAACCCAACGGCCGGCCCGGTTCACCATCTTTTTTTTGAGAATGAAGCACCCGCTTTCCCGCATCCCGTTGGTTGTTGCACGAATCATGCTCATTGACGTTCGCCGCTCACTGTAACTATAACCTTGGACGGAATAAAGCGATGAAAAACCAAAAATGTCGTCTAAACATGCTACATCAAAAAGCCTTTCGACTTTGCCGGGCAGCGTCCATGTTTTTTCAGCATGTGCAGGGGCGCATCCTGATACTGCTGCCGTCTCCCTCTCCCCGCCCGAGCGGGGAGAGGGTTGGGGTGAGGGGATTTGAGTCGGAAACAATTGTGCCTCCTCACCCCGGCCCTCTCCTCCCTTGGGGGAGGAGAGGGAGAAAATGGGGCAGCGCCCGAATGCGCCCCATGTGCAAGCTGGCGAACCAATGATTGGTCATTCTGAGGATTCGACCAGCGATAATTTACGCGTCAAACAATCATGAGTCACCGACATACTTCCCGTAGGGAATTCATCAAAACCACCGCCTTGGCGCTTCCGCTGGCTGTGGCCGGCTGCAGCAATCTGCAGCCAAAATCCGTCTCCACCCCGAAGAAGACGGGCGACTTCGTCACCGTCCGCAATGGCCGTTTCGAATTGCGCGATCATCC
>OCZT010000846.1_pt1 | contig 31154 bp, 38 predicted proteins | sample 1539031 | NCBI WGS metagenome assembly OCZT01 (sample SAMEA3539308, study PRJEB22396) | soil metagenome | biome: tundra; feature: field; material: soil | place: USA | collected 2010-05 | depth 0.15 m | reverse complement strand
CCGAAGACCGTTCGTGGCGTCCGCGTGTCACTTGTGGGCACTCAGTAGGAACGGTGGCTGATAGAATCCCTGCCTCAACCTTTCTGACCGTCCCGGCGGCTCGAACTTTACGAGCGGGAGGCGGCCAAACCCGAAGGAAGGAGGTTCCATTTGGCGTCCTACGAGTTGATGTTCATCGTCAAGCCAGAGCTCGACGACGAGCAGGTTGCAACAGCCACCGACCGCGTCCACCAGTTGGTGGTGGCCAACGGCGGCAATGTGACCAAGACCGCGGCATGGGGTAAGCGGCGCCTGGCCTATCGTGTCGGGCAGTTTCGCGAGGGCCACTACGTGGTCTCCAACTTCGATATCGGCAGTGACAAGATCATCGAGCTTGAGCGTGTCCTCAAGATCTCCGACACCGTCTTCCGGCACCTGCTGGTGCGTCGCGACACCCCCGCGATCGGGCAGATCGAGGTGGTCGTGCCTGAGGCTTCGGCCGAGGATATCGCGGCGATCTACCAGCCGCCCACCGACGAGGGTCCGGCCACCTACAACGAGGAAGACGTCGATGGCATCGCCGCCGACGCCGAGCTAGAGTCAACCAAGGTGGACCACGCAAGCGAGCCCGCCATCGCGCCGGAGCCCGCGGCTGAGACCGCGGCACCCGAGGAGGAGGCTGTCCATGAACCTCAATAAGGCAATGCTCATCGGCCGCCTGACCCGCGACCCCGAGATGCGATACACGCAGTCGGGCACCGCGATGACCCGCTTCGGGATCGCCACCAACCGCTACGGCACCGGCCCGGATGGCGAGCGCAAGGAGTTCACCGACTTCCACAACGTGGTGGCGTGGAACCAGGGCAAGCGCAACCTCGCCGAGATCTGCGCCCAGTACCTCAAGAAGGGCTCGATGGTCTACGTCGAGGGCAGGCTGCAGACCCGCTCGTGGGAGGGCCAGGACGGCCAGAAAAAAACCACCACCGAGATCAATGCTCAGGACGTCCAGTTCTTGGAGTCGCGCAGCTCAGGCGGCGGTGGTGGTGGCGCCGAGGCCATCTCTGACGAGGAGTTCGCGCCCACGCCGGGAGCAGCCGCGCCGGCGGCAGCGCCCGCAGGGGCTCCGGCCGCGGCGGCGCCTCAGGACGGCCAGGACATCGACCCCGATGACATTCCCTTCTGAGCATGGCGATGGCTGACATGGATCGCGGCCCGCGCCGCCAGCATCGCAAGGTCTGCAGCTTCTGCGTCGAGAAGATCGAGGAGATCGACTACAAGGAGGTGGCACGGCTGCGCCGTTTCATCTCCGAGCGCGGCAAGATCCTGCCGCGGCGTGTGACTGGGACCTGCGCCCGCCACCAGCGCCGCCTCACCATCGCCCTCAAGCGGGCTCGGCACATCGCCCTCCTGCCGTACACGTCCTAGAGCCCTCGCTGACAGTCCGTTTGGGTCTTCGCTGAGTGGCTGACAGGCCCTTGCTCGACCACTTCGCGGTCGGTGTGAACAGCACCGATGAAGCGCTTGCGCGTGCCGCCCGTGGCGCCGGCGGACGGGAGGTGGCCCGCTTCACCGAGAAGAGCTGGCGGGGTGCCCAGGCGGCGTTCGCCGGCGGGATCCGGCTTGAGGCGCTGGAGCCGATCCCCGATCCCGAGGACGATTTCCTGCTCCGCTTCCTCGAGCACAGCGGCGAGGGCCCGCACCACTTCACCTTCAAGGTCCCGGACATCGTGGCCCGGATCGAACGGCTGCGCTCGCTTGGCATCGAGCCGATCAAGATCGACCTGAGCGACCCCGGTTGGCAGCAATGTTTCTTGCATCCCCGCCTAGGGTTGGGCGCCGTCATCCAGCTGGCCCAGCAGGGCGGCGCCTGGTCGGCGGAGCGCGAACCGGCACCCAAGGATGGCAGCTTGATCGAGGCCGAATTCCTGGGCGCGGAGCTGCGCTGCACCGACCTCGCGGTTGCCGAGACCGTCTTCGCGCAGGTGCTCGAGGGCTCCTCGGAGCAGGTCGATGGCGGTGTCGCTTACTCGTGGCCGGGTTCCGGCACGCTGGTCGTGCGTGCAGCCGATGGCCGCGGATATGTCGAAGCGGTGGTCTTCCGGATCTTGAGCCTGCCCCCCGGAAGGGAGATGCCCGGCCGCGAGGGGCTGCTCTATGAAGGCCCGACCAAGGTGGTCAGCATCGATTCTGAGGAGCCCTGGCCGGCCCCGCTGAAATCGGTCGTCGGCGGAGAAGCTGTCCGATAGAATCGCTCCTGCCATGACCTACCAATTGCGCGTACCTGGGCCCACGCCGGTCCCGGAGCGCGTTCGCAAGGCCATGAACGTGCCCATGATCAACCACCGTGGCCCGGCGTTCGCGGAGCTGATCACCGAGTGCCGCGAGGGCCTCAAATGGGCCTTCCAGACCCACAACGAGGTCGTCGTCTTCCCCGCCTCGGGCACCGGCGGCCTGGAGGCCGCGGTCCAGAATATGACCAGCCCCGGCGAGAAGGCGCTCTTCGTCACGATCGGCGCGTTCGGTGATCGCTTTGCCAAGCTCGGCGAGGTCTACGGGGCCGACGTCGTCCGCCTCGAATACCCCTGGGGCCATGGCGCCGACCCGGCCGAGATCGGGCAAAAGCTCGACGAGCACCCCGAGATCAGGGTCGTCTTCGTAACCCATAACGAGACCTCGACCGGGGTCACCAACGACATCGCGCCCATCGCCAAAGTCGTCAAGGACCACGACCGACTGATCGTGGTCGACGGTGTCAGCTCGGTGAGCTCGATCGACCTGCGCAGCGACGAGCTGAGGCTCGACGTTGTCATCAGCGGCTCGCAGAAGGGCTGGATGCTGCCTCCCGGTTGCGCTTTCTTGAGCGCCAGCCCGGCGGCGCTCGAGTTCATGACGACGACACGGACGCCGCGCTTCTATTTCGACATCCAGAAGGAGCTTGGCTACGAGCTCAAGGGCCAGACCTTCACTACGCCGGCGGTCGCGATTCTCTTCGGGCTGCGCGAGTCCCTCAAGATCCTCCGCGAGGAGGGTCTGCATGAGGTCTTCGCGCGGCACGCCCGCATCGCCCGCGGCGTCCGTGCCGCCGTCACCTCGCTTGAGCTGGAGCTCTTCCCCGACCCGATGTTCTTCTCCAACACCGTCACCGCGGTGCGCGCGCCACGTGGTGACGAAGACCTCAGCAAGAATCTGCTCGGCACCCTGCGCGACCATCACGGCCTCGAGGTCGCGGGGGGCCAGGGCGCGCTGGCGGGTAAGATTTTTCGCATCGGGCACCTCGGCGACATCAGCGAGGACGACGCGGTGGAGATCATCGGACGCTTGGAGCAGGGACTGATCGACGTCGGCTACATCGATGGGACGGTGGGGGCGGTCGACGTGCTGTCCGCCGCGATGCGCGATCAGCCGGCAGCCGCCCCCGCATAGCGCATCGCCTCGCAGACAAGGTGATGGGGTGAGCGCCGAGCGCGAACGCGTCCTGGTTGCCGACCCGATCTCCGACGACGGCGTCAAGGAGCTGCGGCGGCACTTCGAGGTTGACGTGCACACCGGCCAGACCGGCGATGAACTGCTGGGACGGATCGGCGACTACGAAGCCCTGGTGGTTCGCTCCGAGACCAAGGTCCGGGCCGAGCACATCGAGGCGGCCGGGCGCCTGCGCGTCATCGGCCGTGCCGGCGTCGGCGTCGACAACATCGACGTGGAGGCGGCCAGCCGGGCGGGCATCCTGGTGGTCAACGCGCCGGCGGGCAACACCATCGCCGCCGCCGAGCACACGGTGGCGATGATGATGGCGCTGGCACGCCACATCCCCCAGGCCAACCGGGCGCTGCTCGAGGGCAGGTGGGACCGCAAGAGCTTCATGGGCTTCCAGCTGCGCGGCAAGACGCTGGGCGTGATCGGGTTGGGAGCCATCGGCGGAGAGGTGGCCAAGCGCGCGCAGGGGCTGGAGATGCAGGTCATCGCCTTCGACCCCGTGGTGACTCCCGACCGCGCCGAACAGATCAACGTCGAGCTGGTCAACCTCGACGAGCTGTGCCGGCGCAGCGACGTGATCACCGTCCACGTGCCCCTGGTGGCGGCGACCAAGCATCTCTTCGACCCCGGCCGGATCGCCGCCTGCAAGCCCGGAGTGCGCCTGGTAAACGTTGCCCGCGGCGGCGTCTACGACGAGGCTGCGGTGGTGGCGGCGCTGGACAGCGGGCAGGTCGCGGGCGCGGCATTCGACGTCTTCGAGACCGAACCGCCGCCTGCCGATTCGCCGCTGGTGGGGCACCCCAACGTGGTCGCTACGCCTCACCTCGGGGCTTCGACCGAGGAGGCCCAGGTCGGCGTCGCCACCGACGTCGTCGAGCAGATCGTCTCGGTCCTCAGGGGCGGGCCGGCGCGGTGGGCGGTCAACGCTCCCACCGTGCTGCCCGAGGAGATGCACGCCCTCCAGCCCTACCTGGCGCTGGCCGAGAAGCTCGGCTCCCTGTACGCCCAGGCCGGCCCCGGTGGCGGTGACAAGCTGGAGGTCGAGTTCACCGGTGGCCTGGCCCGGCACGACATCTCCTACCTGACGGCCGAGGTCATCAAGGGCATGCTCGCGCCGTTCACCGAGGACCGTATCAACGTGGTCAACGCGAGGATGCTGGCGGAGGCTCGCGGCATCGAGGTGGTGGAGCGGCGCTCCAGCGAAAGGGGCGAGTATCCCGATCTGCTGACCCTGCGGGTGACCGGTAAGTCGGGAGAGTTCACCGCTGCCGCTACCGTCCTGCCGATGGGTCCGCGGCTGGTGCGGATCGGGGAGTTCCGCATCGACATCGAACCTGCGGGGCGCTTCCTCATCACCTACCACGACGACCGGCCTGGGGTCATCGGCAAGGTTGGTGGCGCGCTGGGCGAGGGCAACGTCAACATCGCCGCGTTGCAGTTGGGCCGGGACGCACCTCGGGGAAAGGCGGTGATGATCGTGGCCGTCGACGAGGAGGTATCGGAAGAAGTGCGTGCGCGCCTGGGCCAGGTCGAGGGGATGTCCAACATCAACTATGTCGAACTCTGAGTTGCCCCTGACCCACCTTGGCTGACGTCCGACCCTTCCCCGGCGTCACCTACGATCCCGCCCGGGCCGACATCTCGCGTGTCCTGTGCGCTCCGTACGACGTGATCTCGCCGGCGCAGCAGGCTGCCTACCTCGCCCGCGACCCCCACAACGCGGTTCGCATCGTTCTCAACCCCGCGCCCGGTGAGGCTCGGTACTCCGAGGCCGCGGCGACGCTGCGGTCGTGGCTGGGCGAGGGCGTCCTCCGTCTCGCTCCTCGGGCCGCTCTCTACGCCCATCGCCACACTTTCGAGCTGCCGGGAACGGGTCGGTTGATGCGCACCGGGCTGATCGCGGCGGTGCGATTGGAGCCGTGGTCGACCGGCGCGGTCCGGCCCCACGAGCACACCATGCCCGGGCCCAAGCAGGACCGACTGCAGCTGTTGCGCGCGACCGGAGCCGACACCGAGCCGATCTGGGTCTTTCATCCCGATCCCACCGGCGAGATGCGCCGGCGGCTTGAGTCGGTGACCGCGCGCGAGCCGACGATCGACACCGAGTTTGTCCCCGAGGCGGACAGCAATGAGGCGCCTGCCGCGGAGCGCCACCAGCTATGGGCCGTGGATGACCCCATCGGGCTGGCGGCGGTTGCCGGCGCGCTGCCGCTGTATATCGCCGACGGGCACCATCGCTACGAGACCGCCCTGTTCCACGCCGAGGAGTCCGGTGGACCCGAAGACGCCCCGACGCGGTTCAAGGTGATGCTTCTTAGCGCCGCCGAGGATCCCGGGCTGCTGGTGCTGCCCACGCATCGGATGGTGCGGGCATCAGAGCAGGCTCTCCACTCCGCCTTCACCAAGCTCCTCGCCGACGGATGGTCCAATAACGACATCGCCGACCTTGACGCGCTCACCGCTCGGCTGGCGGTGCCGGCAACCCCGGGGAACTTCGGCTTCGGAGTCTTCGCAGGCGGGCGGTTCGGCTACCTCGAGGGACCCATTGCCGCTGACGCCATCGAGGAGATCGCGCCGTCGATCGCCGCTCTGGACGTCGGCCTCCTTCATGAGCTGATCCTGCGGCCGCTGTTGGGGATCGGTGCCGCCGAGCTGGCCGCCGGCGACAGGGTCGCCTACGCGCGCGATCCACGCGAGGTGGAGTCCCGCGTCCGCACCGGCGACTTCAACCTCGGCATCTTCATCCGCCCGCCGACGCTGGCTCAGATCCAGGCAGTTGCCGACGCCGGCGAGAACATGCCGCAGAAATCGACGTACTTCTGGCCCAAGCCGGCGTCGGGCCTGCTGATGGCTCTCCAAGAGCCTGGTGAAACGCCCGGCGCGCGGCTCCTTCTGGGCGCTTGATCCAGCTCTCCCGCGGGTAGAATCCCGGCAATCATGCCGACTTACGGGTACCGATGCGAGAGGAACGGGCACGAATTCGAAGTCGTCCAGCCCATGTCCGCCCCACCTCTCAAGCGCTGCAAGATCTGCGGCTCGAAGGTGAACCGCATCTTCTATCCCGTGGGCATCTCCTTCAAGGGCTCCGGCTTCTACGCGACCGACAATCGCAGTGGCTCGACCTCACCGACCTTCGGCGACAAATCGGAGGGCGAAGCCAAGCCGGACGGCGCCGAGGTCAAAGCGGCCAAACCCGACACCAAGTCGAAGCCCAAGAGCGACTCCAAGCCCAAGAGCGGAAGCGCGGCCAAGAAGTCCTGAGCATGGGCCGGACCGGCTGAGCCGTGCTGGGCCTCGTCGCCCTGGTTCTGCCCCTCGGCCTCGACACCTTCGCTGTTTCCGCGGCACTGGGGATTGCGGGCTTGCCGCCCGACCGGCGGCTTCGAGTCAGCGCCGTCTTCACCGCCTTCGAGGTGGCGATGCCACTGGCAGGCGTGATCGCCGGCGTGACTGCGGGGCACCTGCTTGGCGGTGTCGCCGAGGACGTCGCGATTGGGGCGCTGGCCGCGGTTGGGGTCTACATGCTCTTCGAGACCGATCCCGACGCGGCTCTCCTGAGGCGTTCTCGGGGAGCAGCGCTGTTGGGCCTCGGCCTGTCGCTCTCCATCGACGAGCTGGCGATCGGGTTCTCGCTGGGCCTGCTGGGCGTGCCTGTGGTGGCCGCGGTGGCGCTGATCGGGGTGCAGGCTTTCGCCCTCTCCCAGGTCGGCCTCCGGCTGGGCAATCGGGTTGGCGCCCGCTTCCGAGAGGGGGCCGAGAGGTTGGCGGCAGCCGCCCTGATCGGCCTTGCGGCCGTGCTTCTGTTGCTGCGGCTAACCGGGGGCTCGTTCTAGGCGCCCAACACAAGTCGGAGCACGGAATACAGTTGCACCAACCGAAGTTGATATCCATACCTGCTAAATTCAAAAAGCGAGCAGGTTCGCCGGGCTTCCCGGGTGACGCAAAACCGAGCTGGAGAATTACGAAAAATGCCTGAATTACTGCACCTGACCGATCAGAACTTCGAATTCGAGGTGCTCAAGTCCTCGGAGCCGGTCCTGGTCGACTTTTGGGCCGAATGGTGCGCACCCTGTCGCATGGTCGCCCCCGTCGTTGAGCAGATCAACGAGGAGTACGGAGGCAAGATCAAAGTCGGCAAACTCGACGTCGACGCTTCCCCGGTCATCTCCGCTCAGCTTGGCGTCATGAGCATTCCCACGCTCATCCTCTTCAAGGACGGCAAGGCGATCCAGCGAATGGTCGGGTTCCAGCCCAAGCCGAGCCTCAAAGGCAAGATCGACTCCGCCTTGACGACGGCCGAACAGGCGACGACCCAGGCCTAGCGGCCCCGCCGTCACCGCCTCAGCGCAGGCGTCAGAATATGCCGATGCCTGATGCATCCACGGTCTCTTTGGAGCGCGTCGGCCACGTCCTCCTCATGGACCTGGCGCAGCAGGTTGTCGGGCCAGGGCAGCAGCTGGACCGGGCCAAGCAGGTAGCCCAGGTGATCGCAGCTCAGAGCCCGCTCGGAGTCCAGGGCACCTTGCGCAACGCGCGCCTGGCCTGGCGTGACGGCGCGGCGGCGGCGGCGGCGGCGAACTTGCTGCCGGAGATCCAGGCCCTCATGGACACCGAAGATGCCACTGAGGGCATCAAGGCGTTCATCGAACGCCGCTTCGGGGTATTCTCCGGGCGCTGACAGACATTGGAGGTACTGGCCATGAAGGACGTCAAGGCGTTCTTGCTCCGCGGTAATGTGGTCGACCTGGCGGTGGCTGTGGTGATCGGTGTCGCCCTTGGTGCGGTTGTCACCAGCTTTGTCAACAACATCATCATGCCCCCGATCGGGAAGGTCACCGGGGGCGTCGACTTCGCCTCGCTCAAGATCGACCTGGGTGGGGGAGCCGCGATCAGGTACGGGCTCTTCATCAACGCCCTGATCGCTTGTGATCGTCGACGCCGTCATCTTCTTCTTCGTCGTCATGCCGATGTCGCACCGAGGCCGGCGCTCAAAGAGGCCGATCCGGAGACCAAGGAGTGCCCCGAGTGCCTGTCAGAAATCCCAGCGAAGGCGAAACGCTGCAGCGCCTGCGGGCAGCCGCAGGGGAGTTGAGCTAAAGGTCAGGCAGCCGGGAGCAGGCCTTCGCTGCGGAGCTCGAGTTCGAGCTCCCGGTTGCTGGGCTCCACGATGACCTTGGAACTGGGGAAGATGATCGTGGGCACGCTGCTGTAGCCACCGTTGATCTCCCGGACGTGCCGGCGGGCCTCTTCGTCACCGCCTATGTCGATCTGGTCGTAGCCGATTCCGTGCTTGTCCAGGAATCGCTTGGTGCGAAAGCAGTCGCCGCACCATTTGGTGGTGTAGATCGTCAGTCGCGCTTGGTCCATCCCACTCACTGTAACCGTCGCTACTCGCATAACCTTCCATATCCGTGCCGACTACCATTGGCAGTCGCAAACCGAGCCAGACCGGAGGGAACGCGTTGAGCCAGGACACATCGATCCAAACCGAGACCAGGGACATCTTCCAGCTGACTGGCAAGGTGGCATTGATCACTGGCGGCAGTCGCGGCATCGGCCGTTCCATCGCCGAGGAGTTCGCCCGCCGCGGCGCCAAGGTGGTGATCACCGCCCGCAAGCCGGAGGAGTTGGAGGCGACCGCGGCGGCGATTCGCGCCGAGGGCGGAGAGGTAACCGCGGTTACCGCCCATGCCGGCCGCGACGACGCTGTTGACGCGATGATCGACCAGACGCTGGAGAAGTACGGCCAGATCGACATCCTGGTCAACAACGCCGCCACCAACGTCGCCTTCGCTCCCTTCAAGGACCTTGACATCGCGGCCTGGGACAAGACCCTCGAGCTCAACCTGCGGGCGCCCTTCCTGATCAGCCAGAAGGTGGTCAACCGGACCATGGAGAAGACGGGGGGGAGCATCATCAACCTGTGCTCCGTCGCCAGCCTCAAGGCCGAGCCGATGATGGCCGCCTACAACGTCAGCAAGGCGGGCCTGGCGATGCTGACCAGGGTCATGGCCAAGGAGCTTGGGACCTTCGGCATCCGCGTCAACGGCATCGCCCCGGCGGTTATCAAGACCAAGTTCTCAAAGGTGCTCTACGAGACCGACTCGATCCGCCAGGGCGCTGAGGCCGCCAGTGCGCTGGGAAGGGTGGGCGAATGGAATGAGGTTGCCGGGGCGGCTGTCTTCCTGGCCAGCGATGCCTCCAGCTATGTGACCGGCAGCATCGTCACCGTGGACGGGGGCACCCTGGCCTGACTCAGAAGCAACGGGCCGCGCCCCCCAACCGGCGGCGCACGATCCTTCTGTTTGGGGGCCTTATCGCCCTCTTGTTGGCCAGCATCATCGCCTTCGCGGCTCTGGGGACGGCCCCTGCCAACTCCCCGACGCCGGGCAGCACCAACGACCCCGGCATCGGCGATACATCCAGCGGAGGCCAGGGACAGGACGTCGACGGCATCAAATGCGACACCGGTGAACAGCTGGCCTACCACGTCCACGCCCACCTCCTCATCCTCCTCGACGGCAAGCCCCAGACGGTCTCGTCCAAGATTGGCATCCCCGGCGGACCGCTGCTTCAGAAGTGCATTTACTGGCTGCACACGCACGACACCAGCGGGATCATTCACATCGAGTCACCCACCAAGCGGACCTACACCCTGGGACAGTTCTTCGACATCTGGGGGCAGCCACTGAACCGCATTGACGTCGCCACCCATCCGGTGCCCGGCGCTGGCCTGACCGTCTTTGTAGACGGGGTACAGTACGATGGCGATCCGCGGGATATCGAGTTCAAGGCGCACACCCAGGTGGTGCTGGAGCTCGGCCAGGTCGGACCGCCCCCCAGCTTTACGTTCCCCGGCGGCCTCTAGCGCAACGCGCCGGCGGCGCGATCTCTACACTATGACCACATGACGGCGCGGTCACTTTCACCGAGCACGCCAAGGGGGGAGGCCACCAGGCAGAAAGTCCTTGAGGCCGCCGAGCAGGTATTCGGCGAGAAGGGATACCACGGCGCCAGCGTCACCGAGATCACCCGGGCCGCCGGGGTTGCCCAGGGCACGTTCTACCTCTACTTCCCCGGCAAGAAAGAGATCTTCCTGGACCTTGTCGACGCACTGGGCGAGAGGCTCCGCGCCGTGACCATCGACGCCAGCGCCAAGGCCGCGACCTACGCCGAAGCCCAGCGAATGGGCTTCTCGGCGTTCTTCGACTTCGCCCGCACCCACCGGCACATCTACCGGATCATCCAGGAGTGCGATCGGGTCGACCCGATCACGTACCGGCGCTTCTACTCATTGCTTGCGGAGTCGTATCGGCGCGCCCAGGCCGACGCGACCGCCCGCGGCGAAGCCGCCGACGTGGACCCCGAGGTGGTGGCTTACTGCATGCTCGGCGTCGGTCACTTCGTGGCACTGCGCTACCTGTTCTGGGACGGCGACCTGGGCCCCGAGGCGGAGGAGACCGCCATCCGGTTCGCGCAAAAAGGCGTCGGCCTGGACTGACCGGGCTCAGTCCGTGGCATCACGGCGCGGCTCGTAGAATTCTCTGGTGGCCGGTCCCCTGCCCCTCTTCCTGCTTCGGACGGTGCTCTTCCCCCACATGCCGATGTCCCTGCATGTTTTTGAGGAGCGGTACCAGGAGATGATGCGCGACTCGCTAGACGCCGGCACCAGCTTTGGCGTGGTTGCCATCCGTGACGGCAAGGAGGTCGGCGGCGAGGCGGTCCCTCGAGGCGTCGGCACGCTGGCCCGGATCGTCCACGTCGAGCGCCTCCCCGACGGACGTATGAACCTGCTGATCACCGGCGCTTCGCGGTTCCGAGTCGGCCGGCGGGTGGACGGCAAGATCTACGCCCAGGCAGAGGTTGAGTACCTGGAGGAGGAGTCCGAGGGCGTCCCCGACCACGTGGTGGCATCGCTGCAGACCACCTTCAAGAGCTACCTGCGGGCACTGCGCCAGGTGGCCCGAGGCTACACTGACCTGCCCGATCTCCCGTCTGAGCCGGAGGCCCTGTCTTACCTCGTCGCGACCACCCTCGAGACGTCCGTGGACGCACGCCAGCAGTTGCTGGAGGCGGCCGACACCCGCGATCGCATCGAACTGGAGCTGAAGATCCTGAGACGCGAGGAAGACCTCCTGAGCCGGAAGGTCCTACCCAGCGCGGTGCTGCCTAACTCGTTCTCTTTGAACTAGTTCGGAGGCCGGCTCGCCGCGGTCCGAGGGGGCGCTGCCGGCGCCGCGAGCGCCACAGACCAATGAGATAGGGCCAGGAGAATCCGAGCAGGAGAACGAAGGCCGCCCCGACGAAGAAGATCGTTGAGTTGTTGGATGCCACCACCGGAACGGCGTCGATCTCGCCGCCGTGGCGCGCGCGGCTGACCAGGTTGGCGCCCGCCAGGGTGTCGGTCACCCACTCCGTCGAAAGGCTCTCCGAGGTGGCATCGACGACATGCTGGCCGCGGGTTTGGGACAGCGTGAGCTTGACCGTGGCGGCGCCGGATGCGTCGGTGGTGACGCTGGTGGCGTCGAGCTTCGCGTCAGACCCCGGACTCAGCTTGAGGACGACGCCGACGTTTTTTCCCGACACGCCGTACTTGTCTGCCCCGTTTTGGCCGCTGACCGTGATCACCAGCGTGGCCACTGTGCTGGGTTCAGGCTTGGCCGGCTCCGACGCCATCGAGATGCTGGTGGCCGTCACGGGTGGAGGCGGAGGCGGGCCGGGGGCCGCGCCGATCGCGGAGCTCGAGCTGCTGCCAGGCGGCTGAGCCGGGGGAATCGGCGACGCCTTAGGGGGCGCCGAGGGCGTCGGTCTGTGAGTCGGACTGGCGGTCGAGCTTGCCGTGGGTGAGGCGGTTGCCGATGCGCTTGGGCTCGAAGACGGAGTGCCACTTGTCGTTGGTGTGGGAGAACAGAGGGTACAGGCCGCGCTGACAACGGTGGGCCCCGGTGTAGCGGAGCCGGCCGACCACAGCAGAGCGCCCAGGATTGCCATCGCCGGGATGAGAAAGGAGGCGCGTTTGACCTGCTGTCTGGTCAGACGAACTCTGGCCATCGACCGATTATGGCAGGGAGATCCGCGGTTTCAGCCGCTTGTGTCCCGTTTGGTCGTCTTACTTGAAGTCGAGAACCAGCCGGTTAGGGGCGGTCAGATACCCAATTGAGAACCCCGGGCTGCCCTTGGTGTTGAACCTCAGGCTGGTACCCGAACCGCCGACCTGGGTGATGGCGGTGAGGGCGCCAGTGGGTGTCAGTCCGGACACCATCGAGGGTGAGATCGTCAGTCCTGGCACGCTCAGGTAGATGCTGCCGTCGCTGCCACGTCCCAGCTGGGCGGTGGGTGCCGAGCCGGTGCCGTTGAGGTCGAGGACGACTCGCGTGATGCCGTTGCCTGGGCTACCGAGGCGGATGCGGGACACCGTCCAGCCCGTACCCCCCCTGCCGGCGGTGACCAACTCGGACAGGGTGCCGGGGGCCGCACCGCTTGCGGGTGATGCCGCCGTGGTCGGCTGCACGGTCGGCGTGGGCCGGCTGGCCGGGCTTGGTGCGGCGGCATGGCTGGTGGCGGGCTGGGTGAGCGCGGTCGGCGACTTGTGCGTGTTCTGTGTCGAGTACAGGATTCCGGCGGTCAGGAGGATCACCACCAGGGCAGCCCCGAGCCCGACCTTGATCTGCATTTCTGGCGACGACAGCAGCCTGGTCCGGGCGCCGGCGGGCTTGGGCCGTGCCCACAGCAGCGCCTCGCGATAAGCGCGAAGGTGAGAGGCGTCGTCGTCAGGCGCGTCCCGCTCGCTTTCGATTGACGGCGCGGACGCCGCCGCTGTCATTCCCGCGACGGCTGCGGCAGGCTCGGGTTCGACCTCGGGCAGCGGCTCGATGGCTTCGGCCAGCTCAGGTGGCGCCTCAGCAATCGGCCCGGCAGCCACGGGCGGTTCTGGTCCCGATGCGGTTTCGGGCACTGGCTCGGGCTCGGCCGCTGGCGCCACCGCGGGCGTGCGCGGTGTGATCCACATCAGGCGCTCAGCCTCGGGTCGCTCTGGGGCCTCCGCCGCATGGACGAACGGTTCGGCGGCTGTCAGCTCGGCGTCGCCGAGGGCGGCACCGAGTGCCCCGGGAGCGGCGGTGTCCTCGGACGCTTGGCTGGGGCGGCGTCCCAGGATGGCCGCGAACCATGATCGACGCGGCGCCTTGACCTGCTCGGCGGCATCCTGGTCCCGTGGCGGGTCTGGCTCGACACGGGCTCGCAGCGCCGCCTCGGCCGCCGAAGTCGGCCCGACGTAGTCGGCCATCGACGCCACCTCGACACGCGCAGCAGTGTCCAGGACGGGCTCGGCCGGCGGTCCGATGGCATCGTCGACGGCGGCCCGGCCGACTTCCTCGAGCTCGGCGTCTGACGCCGACGAGGTCTCCATCCAGGACGGGACGAGCTGCGCCGGCGGCGGCGATGGATGCGTCTCGAGCCCCTCGGGGCCCGGCTTTGGTTCCGCATCCTCGGTCGGAGCGACCCGCTCAGTGTGTTCCTCAGCGGGGTCGGTCGCCGCCAGGTCGAGGTGAGGCGTTTCATCCGGCGATTGCGGTGGGGGAACGAATGCGGGCGCGCCGGTCTCGGCCACGCCCGTGGGATGCCAGCGCTCGGGCTCGACCCAGGTGGGGGCGGCCTCGGGCTCGTCCTCCGCTTCCGGCTCGGCGGTCGTGCCGGCTGCCACCGTGTCCGAGGGCTCGACGTTCGGACCGGTGGTGGCGCGCGGCTGGTCCCTGTAGACGACGTCCTCCGGGATACCGATCTCGGGAAGCTGCTCCTGCAGCGCCCCGATCTCGGGGAGTTGCTTGATCGGGGTTTCACCGGGAGTCCAGGCTTGGTCGGAGGTATCGGCGTCGGCCGGCCAGTGCTCCTGGATGATCTGCGGGGGGCCTTCCCCCGATGCGCCCGGAGGCGGGAGCTTGATCTCGGGCCCGGCTTCGAACGAGGTGTCAGTTGCAGGGGTCGGCTGCGCCCGGGCGATCTCGGTGGTCTCTGTCATCGCCGCCTCGGCTGAGAGGCCGGCGCGACCCGCGATCACCTCGAGAGCGGACTTGAGGGAGTCGTTTGATATCTGGGCGCGGCCCATGGCGCGAACCTGCTGCGATGCGGCGGTGAGTTCATCCAGGTGGGCGCTGCATGAAGGACAGGACTGAAGGTGCTCGTCCAGTTCGTGCCAGGCATCCTCGGTCAGTTCGCCGTCGAGGAACGGGGTGAGGGAGCGTGGTTGGCACTTCTTCATCATTCTTCCGGCTGCCGATTCCGCACTAGAAGCGGATGTAGTCGTATGCCTGTTTGAACTCGTGACGGGCACGGTCGAGGTCACGGGCGACTGACGTCCTGCCTGTCCCCGCGGCGCGAGCCACCTCGTCGTAGCTCAGCCCGCAGTAGTCGTGGAGGAGCAGGATCGCGCGGGCGCCGAACTCGAGTGTCCCCAGGGCCCTTTGGCCGGTGTCGTTGACGAGGCCGCTGACATCGTCAACCGTAAAGGCCACCGCGGGCTCGGTTGGACGTCCAAAAAGTCGCTGCCACAGAGGCTGCTTGTCGCCTTTGCGGAGGTAGTCCCGGGCGCGGGCCGTCGCCAGCAGGTAGAGCAGGGCCCGCGGCTGGTTCGGCGGGTGGCCTTTGCGGTAGTAACGCGCCATCTCGTCGAAGGCTTCCTCGGTCACGCGATGAGCGACCTCGATCTCGCCCACCAACCGATTCACGTAGCTGAAGACCTGGTTGAAGGACCCCAGGAAGAGGGAGTCGAAGTCGGGCTGGGAACTGCTCAAGTTGAGCACCAGGCTAATTTCATTCATTGCAAAGGCGTGGAGTGTGACGAGTTGGACTCAGGGCCAGTGTAGACCCGGCCCCCTCGAGAATCAACACGGTTACCAGATCAGGCGGGTCGGGGCTCAGATCGGGCCCAGCTCGACCTCGACGATGTCATCGGTCTCAAACAAGCCCCGGACGTCGATGTTGCGGCCGGCCAGGAGCGCCGGGGGCACGCCGATGTCGGCCAGGAAGAGGCGGCCGACGTAGCGCCGCGCTGCCGGCGCCAGCAGGCCTGTCTTGGGCAGGGCCAGCGTTATCGTGGCCGTGGCGACGACGCATTCTGCCGCGGCATCGCCAGAGCCCGCGTCCAGGCCTGAGGGCAGGTCCAGGGCCAGCACCGTGGTCTGGCTGCCACCGCTGGCCGAGATCATTTCGGCGATCGCGCCTTTAGGCGCTCCCTGGGCGCCGAACCCCAGCAAGGCATCGATGATGAGATCGGCGGTTGCCAGCCGGCCCTGCCACTGTTGCACCGCCACGCCCGCTCTCGTGGCGGACCGGGCCTGGGCCTCGGACAAGCCGCGCGCCTCGGGGGGCGGATACGAGGTCAGGGCGGTCACCAGCGCTCCCCAACCAGCCAGCCGTCGGGCCGCCACCAGGCCGTCGCCGCCGTTATTCCCCGGCCCTGCTAGGATGCTCACCCGACGGCCGGTCAGCGGTGATCCGATCAGGTTGCGAGCCACTCGTGCGGTGGCCAGCCCCGCCACTTCCATCAGCTGCACGGGGCTGATCCCGTAATCCTCCTCCGCGGCCCGGTCGATCTCACGCATCCGCTGGGGTGAGATCCCCGATTTCCAGGAGGTCAAGTTGGCCACGACCATCAATCTAGTCCATGCCAAAGAGATCCTGGATTCGCGTGGCAACCCCACCGTCGAGGTCGAGGTGGCCTTCGAAGGAGGCGCTCGCGGCGTCGCCAAGGTGCCCTCCGGTGCCTCCACTGGGACCCACGAAGCGGTCGAGCTGCGGGACGGCGACCCTGTCCGCTACGGCGGCAAGGGAGTGCGTCGCGCCGTCAACAACGTCAATGGCGAGATCGCCGCCGTGGTGGTGGGACGCGATGGCGGAGACCAGGAAGGGCTGGACGCCGCCCTGCTGGCCCTCGATGGCACCTCCAACAAAGGTCGGCTTGGGGCCAACGCCATTCTCGGGGTGTCCCTGGCGACCGCCCACGCTGTGGCCGCGGCATCGGACAAGCCCCTCTATGCCAGCCTTGGCGGGGAGAGCGCGGTGACCCTGCCGGTACCGATGTTGAACGTCATCAATGGCGGCGCCCACGCGGACTCCAATGTCGACTTCCAAGAATTCATGATCGTTCCCTGCGGGCTGCCTACCTTTGCCGAAGCCCTCCGCGCCGGCGCCGAGGTCTTCCACGCCCTCAAGGCCGCCATCAAGAAAGCCGGCCTCAGCACCGGCCAGGGCGATGAGGGCGGATTCGCGCCCAACCTCAAGTCCAACCGCGATGCCATGGACCTCCTCATTAGCGCCATCGAGCAAGCCGGTTACCAACCCGGGGGGCAGGTGGCGATCGCCCTCGACCCGGCAACCAGCGAGCTCTGGGTCCCGGCCGAGGACGGTAGCGGTGGAGCGTACGAGCTGAAGGGCGAAGGCAGGACCCTCAGCAGCGCCGGGATGGTGGAGCTGTGGGCGGAGTGGGTCGACGCCTACCCCGTGGTCTCGATCGAGGACGGTCTCGCCGAGGATGACTGGCAGGGCTGGAAACTCCTGACCGACCGCCTCGGCGCCGGGACCCAGCTGGTCGGCGACGACCTCTTCGTCACCAACTCCGCCCGTCTCCAGGAGGGCATCGACAAGGGCGTCGCCAACTCGATCCTGGTCAAGGTCAACCAGATCGGCTCGCTCAGTGAGACCCTGGCGACGATGCGGCTGGCGGCTTCAGCCGGCTACAGCAACATCATCTCGCACCGCTCCGGCGAGACCGAGGACACCACCATCGCCGACCTGGCGGTGGCCACCAACGCCGGCCAGATCAAGACCGGGGCGCCGTCGCGGTCGGAGCGGGTGGCGAAATACAACCGGCTTCTCACGATCGAGGAGGAGCTCAGCGACCGGGCCGTCTACCCGGGCCGCGCCGCCTTCAGGGGCCAGTCCTGAGCCCGGGTCGAGAGCTCGGCTACTTTTCCGGTTCGCTGGCGGGATATGCGCGCCGGAAGATGAAGATGGCGATCACCATCACCAGCACCAGCGTGATCAGGAGCCCCAGCTGGATGGCGAAGGCGTCGAACTCGGGGCCGGTCTTGCTGACGTTTCCGCTGCTGGCGGTGACGACCAGGATGCGGCGAATCCCGGCGATCAGTCCCACGATCAGGAAATCCTCGGCTGCCAGCTTTCGGTCGCGCAGGGTGATGCGGATGGTGTGAAGCAACTCCGCCACCATGAAAACCAGCAGCGCCTTGTCCAGCACCTGGATGACCAGCCCGGTGAGGTCGTTGATGTCGAAGTGGCTGACCGCGTAATAGCCTGCTCCGACCAGCAGCAGGCCCCCGCCCCCCAGCAGGAAGACCGCGATGATGGCGTAGAGCAGGTCCTCGAGGCCCTCCATCACCTCGAGCCCTCGGCGCCGCACTATGCCCCCGGGCGAATCGTCGCTGTCCTTTGCCATCGACGTGCAGCGTAACCCAGGCCGGTGGGTGCGTCGACTAACATTCCTCGGAATGTCAAACCGAAAAGGGGCAGTTGATGGGATCGCTTGAGGGCCGCTCGGCGCTGATCACCGGGGGGTCGTCGGGCATCGGCCTGGCCACGGTTGAGCGCTTTATCCAGGAGGGCGCCCAGGTTGGCGTCGTCGACCTGCACCCGCCGCCGGGCAGCCAGGCCGAGCTCTACATCGAGGCTGACGTCGGCGATCCGCGATCCTGGCTGACGATCATCGAGCAGGCCCAGCAGAAGTTCGGCGGCATCGACATCGCCTACCTCAACGCCGGCGTCACCACTGGCGAAGGCGACATCTCCAAGCTCACGGACGAGCAGTACACGCGGATCATGCGCGTGAACGTCGACCATGTCGTCTACGGAACACGGGCTCTGGTGGAGCACATGAAGCCTCGCGGCGGCGGCTGGATCGTCGCCACGGCGTCGATCGCGGGCCTGACCGGCTTTGCCTACGACCCGATCTACACGCTCACCAAGCACGCGGTGGTCGGGCTGGTGCGATCGCTGGGGCCGGCGCTCGAGCCCGACGGGATCAAGATCAACGCGGTCTGCCCCGGCATCACCGAGACCCCCATGACGGCCGGTGAGAGCGAAGAGTTGCGCCTGGCGGGTTTCCCGCTGCTGCAGCCGTCCGAGATCGCCGAGGCGGTGATGATTTCGATCACCAGCGGGGGCACCGGCCTCTGCTACCCGATCCAGGCGGGTCGTGCGCCTGAGGCCTACCGGTTTGCCGGCATCCCCGGGCCACGCACCCCCGGAAGCGAGGGCATGGCCCCGCCCCTCTGACGACGCCTCCTTATCGCCGAGGTCAGGCTAGGCGCAGCGTCAGCTGGGCGGTTCGGGGCGCTTGATCATGAAGAGGCCGCTGGTGCGCCACCCGTGCTGCTCCTGGTAGAAGCGGATGGCGTCCACGTTGGCGGTGTGGACCTGCAACGTCATGAACTCGGCGCCGTGCTCGAAAGCCCAGGCTTCGGCGGCGGCCATCAGCTCCGTGCCCACGCCGCTGCCGCGCGAGTCGGGCAGGACGGCGATGTCGACCTCCGCCGATACCGCATCGCGGAGCATCCGGGGCTCACCATCGGGGGCTTTCAGCTGCACCTCGACCAGCCCTACGACCTCGCCGCCACGGTCGGCGACCAGGATGACGCTGTCCTCGCCAGACGGCAGCCGGCTGCGGTAGCGCTCCTCGAGCGGCTCCCACTCCGGCTTACGGTAGAGGCTGGGGTCGAGGCGGAGATGGTGCTCGGCGCTGGCCATGTAGATGTCCGCGAGCGCGCCGGCATCTTCCAGTCGCGCTGCTCGGACTCGCACTCGGGGGCGCGCTGAAGTCTCCATATCTCTAAGCATGTCTTAAATTCGGTCCCCCAGGCTGATCCCAAAAAGAGAACCGCCCGGATCTCTCCGGGCGGTTCTCAGCTTGCGTGGTATGCGAGCTGGAGTCTAGTACTCCGGCATCGGCGGCGCCGGGGCCGCGTTTCTCTTCTCCGGCAGGTCGGTGACCAGCGACTCGGTGGTCAGCAGCATGGCGGCAATCGAAGCCGCGTTCTGCAGGGCCGAGCGGGTGACCTTGGTGGGGTCGATGATGCCGGCCTTGACCATGTCGACGTACTCGCCGGTGGCGGCGTTGTAGCCCTGGCCCTTGCCCAGGCTGCGCACCTTCTCGACCACCACGGAGCCCTCGGCCCCGGCGTTGGCGGCGATCTGGCGCAGCGGCTCCTCGAGAGCACGGCGAAGGATGTTGGCGCCGGTGGCGACGTCGCCCTCGAGGTTGAGGGTGTCGAGCGCCTTGACCGCCAGCACCAGGGTCACGCCACCGCCGGGCACAATGCCCTCTTCAACGGCCGCGCGGGTCGCCGAGACGGCGTCCTCCATGCGGTGCTTGCGCTCCTTGAGCTCGGTCTCGGTCGCGGCTCCGACCTTGATGACGGCAACGCCACCACTCAGCTTGGCAAGGCGCTCCTGGAGCTTCTCCTTGTCCCAGTCCGAGGTCGACTTCTCGATCTCGGCCTTGAGCTGGCTGATGCGGCCCTTGATGTCGTTGGCCGAACCGCCGCCCTCGACGATGGTGGTGTCGTCCTTGGTGATGGTGACCCGACGAGCCTTGCCGAGCGAGCTCAGCTGGGCGGTGTCGAGCTTGAGGCCGATCTCCTCCGAGATAACCTGCGCCCCCGTGAGGATGGCGATGTCCTGGAGCATGGCCTTGCGGCGATCACCGAAGCCCGGCGCCTTGACGGCGACGGCGTTGAAGGTGCCGCGAAGCTTGTTGACGATCAGGGTGGCCTGGGCCTCGCCCTCGACGTCCTCGGCGATGATCAGCAGCGACTTGCCGCTCTGGACCACCTTCTCGAGGATCGGCAGCAGGTCCTGGATCGAGCTGATCTTCTTGTCGGAGATGAGGATGTAGGGCTCCTCGAGCACAGCCTCCATCCGCTGGGGATTGGTGACCATGTAGGGGCTGATGTAGCCCTTGTCGAACTGCATCCCCTCGACCAGCTCCAGCTCGGTCTCGAGGCCCTTCGACTCCTCGACGGTGATGACGCCGTCTTTGCCGACCTTCTCCATGGCGTCGGCGACGACCTCGCCGATGCTGGTGTCGGCGGCCGAGATGGAGGCGACCTGGGCGATCTTGACGCGGTCGGAGACGGGTACCGACTGCTTCTTGATGGCCGCGACGACAGCCTCGACACCCTTCTCGATACCTTGCTTGAGGAGCATCGGGTTGGCACCGGCGGCGACGTTGCGCAGGCCCTCGTTGATGATGGCGGCGGCCAGCACCGTGGCGGTGGTGGTGCCGTCACCGGCGATGTCGTTGGTCTTGGAGGCGACCTCCTTGACCAGCTGGGCGCCCATGTTCTCGAAGGGATCCTCGAGCTCCAACTCCTTGGCGATGGTCACGCCGTCGTTGGTGATGGTGGGCGAGCCGAACTTCTTGTCCAGAACTACGTTGCGACCCTTGGGGCCGATGGTGATTCGGACCGAGTCCGCCACCTTATCGACACCGCGCTTAAGAGCCGCCCGTGCGTCAGTTGCGTAGAGCAGCTGCTTGGGCATGCATGTCCTCCTAGGAATTCGTACTGTTTCGAGTTCGCGGGAGGAACTCCTCCAATCGCGTCTTGCGAGGCAAAGTTTAGCACTCTCCTATGGCAAGTGCTAAGAGGCCGGGACTGCTAACGGCAGGGGCTGGCGACCCTCAGGGAACGGGGAGCTGGGCGATCCCGACCACCGTGTCGTAGGGGCTGATGTTGGCTGCGCCGCCGTCCAGCGACGCCACGTAGGTTCCCGGCACGCCGTCGCCGTCGGAGCTGGTCCGGAACTCGACCAGCCTGCCGTCTGGCAACCACATCGCTGGCCGCATGTCCGCTGGTCCGAACTTCGTGCGCGCGCCGGAGTTGAGGTCCAGGATGTTGGTTTCGAAGCGCTCATGGGGTGGGCCGTTTCCGGGGGAGGTGGCGAAGACGAGGTGGTTGCTGCCCGCATCGAACATCACGCCGCCTGCTTGGCCGGAGGCGGGGAGGGTGGCGCTGAGCCCTCGCTGGCCGGGGCCGTTGACGGTGAGGAGCTTCATTGTCGTCCCGGGGTTGACCTCGATGTAGGCCTTGGCACCGTTGCTCGCGAGGTCGACGACGCTCGCGTCCGCTGGTCCAATCGGCGTCTGCTTGCCCGTCGCCAGGTCAAGCTCATCGACCTGTCCGTATGCGGGGTTGAAGAGGATGTAGCCACCCACGCCTATTGCACCGTGTGTGATAAGCGGAGTCGCCAACGCCCAGCGGTAGGGCTCGAGCGCGTGGTTGTCCTCGACCGCCTGGGCCACCGCGCGCGGAGTTGCTCCGATGCCGGCGAGGGTGATCTTGCTGGTGACGCTGTTCCCGGATTGGGTCACGATCTGCCCCCAGATCCACTGCGTGCCATCGGGGCTGACGAGGGTACGGACCGGGACCGACGTCGGCCCGGGCGCTGTCGACGTGGGCATCCCACTGCCGACATCGTCGCTAGTGCCGTCCATGTGGAGGTCCAGGACGTGGCCGTCGCTGCGGTAGACCAGGACGTGGCTGCCGCCGGCCCCCAGCACGGCTTCGTTGGTCGGCAACTGCCGAGCCGCGACCTCGGTCCCGCTGATCGTGACCCAGTGAACCGTGACCGGGCCGACCACGTTGGCCGGGGTGGAACTCTCAACGATCATCGTCTGCAACGCCGCGGCGCTGGGGCTCGCCGAAGGCACCGCCGAGGCGTTCGGAGCCGGTGATCCGGCCGGCTGCACCAGCTTGGTCGCGCTGGGGCCATGTCCGAAGATCAGGATCGCGGCGATCGCGGCCGCGGCGGCTGCGGGAACGGCAATGGCGGCGAAGACGGTGAGCCGATGATTCCAGCGCCAGCCTGGCCCGGTGATGTTCGAGCCTTGGACGTGCTCCTGCACTCGTGCGTGCACCCGTCCGAGCGTGTCCTCTTCGCCCCGGTCGAGCTCCGCTGCCCGCAGCGCCGCCTCCAGGCTGGTGTCGTCGATGTGCTCGCCGGTCATCCGTCTGCCTCCAGTTCCGACCTGAGCTGCTTCAGAGCGCGTTGCCAGGCCTTCTTTACCGCCTCCTCCGACTTCCCCTGAACGCTTCCGATCTCGATATGGGAGAGACCGGCCACTCGCATTGCGAGCAGGTCGCGATCGTCGCGACCCAGCCGCGACATCGCCCGTCGCAGGTCGAGAGCCGCAGCGGCCTGGTCGGTGTTGTCGACAGCTGTCGCCACCGGGCCCGCCTCCCTCAGGACCTCGAACTTGAGGCGTCCGTCGCGGCGGACCCGGTCGATGACGAGGTTGCGGGCGATTCGGATCATCCAGGCTCGAGCCTCGGCGTCAGTGCCCCGAAAGCGAGGCCAGGAGTCCCAGGCTTTGCAGAAGGCGTCGCCGCAGATGTCTTCCGCGACGGCGGGCTCGCGGACCACGGATCGGAGATACCGCAGCACTGTCCTGGCTTCCCGGGAGTACAGGGCATCGAAGGCGTCGCTCAGTGAAGCGGTGGCGCCGCTCCCCGTACCTTCCATCCCAATCATCATCGTGCCCTTTCCAACGAGCCAGCGAGGGAAAAGGGACATTTCCCCCCGGGCGTACGCTATCGCGATGCAAGCCTTGACCGTAGACCTGGATGGCCCCTATCACTACGTCGACCACGGTGGCGACGGGCCCCCGATGGTGCTGCTCCATGGCATCGGCGGTTCGCACGTCAACTGGATGTTGGTGGCTCCCGTGCTGGCGGAGCGATTTCATGTCTATGCCGTCGACATGATCGGCTTCGGATTCACTCCGATTGGCCGTCGCGATGCGACATTCCCGACTCAGGCGCGGTTTATCGATCGGTTCATCACCGAGGTGGCCGGCGGGCCGGCGGTGATCATGGGGCATTCCATGGGCGGGGTGATCGCGATGCTGGTGGCGGCGGGGTATCCGGACGCGGTGTCGCGCCTGGTTCCCGTCGACCCCGCGGCCTGCGTGATCCGCAGCAGCGCTCCCGGCGTCCCTACCTGGGTGATGATGGCGCTGGCGACCTATCCGGCAGCGGGCGGCCGACTCGCGGGTGTGATCGCTCGCCGGCAGGGCCCCGAGACTCTGGTCCGAGAGGCGCTCGGTCGCGCGTTCGGACCGGGCATTCAGATCGACCCGGCGTTGCTTGCAGCCCACACCGACGTCGAGAAGAGGCGCTCCATCATGCCCCTCCCGTACCGCGGCTACATCGAAGGCTGGGCGTCGATGCGCAACACCCACGCCGAGAGGGACAGCTTCGCCACTGACGTTGTCGAGCGGATCGAGGCGCCGACGCTGCTCATCCGTGGCACCGTCGACCCGCTGATCCCTCAGCGCTGGTTCGAGCGGCTGACCAACCTCCGGCCGGACTGGGACAACGCGCGCCTTAAGGGCGTGGGCCACGATCCCCACATGGAGGCGCCCCAGGTCTTCCTCGAGGCGGTGGTCGGATGGCTCGAGAAGTCCCTGGCAACCCCAACCGTGGCCGCACCCACCGGCAGCTGACCCAACCGAAATGCTGACGGCGGTGGTCGACCTCGAGGAGGGCCCGGTTCACTACGCCGACTACGGCGGCGAGGGTGAGCCTCTGGTGGTGGTTCACGGCATCGGCGGCTCCTACGTGAACTGCTCGCGACTGGCGCCTGAGCTCACGGATCGGTTCCACGTCTACGCGCCTGACCTGATCGGTTTCGGTCTCACCCCCCTGGCCGGCAGGGACGCCTCGATGGCGAGCAACCAGGTGATGATCGGCGACTTCATCGCTCACGTTTCCGGCGGGCCCGCGACTGTGGTTGGGCATTCGATGGGCGGCGTGCTGGCGATGCTGCTGGCCGCCGGCGATCCGCCCGCGGTGTCGCGCCTGGTCCTGCTCAGCCCGTCTGTCGGGCCGATCCGCAGCCCCGTCGCCAGAGCGTCGACCTCGTTCCTGAACATGATGGCGAGGCACCCAAGGGTCTTCGCCCCGCTCCTGAGGGCGAGCGTCCGGCAAGACACCAAGGGGTCGGTCCACGCCACGCTGCGAAAGTACGTCCGAGACCTCGAGGACTACGACCCCTTCCTGGTCGAGGCTCATGTCGATCTCGAGCGCGAGCGCTGCCGGACTGCCGGGGCCTACCTCGGCTACCTCCAGGCGTGGCGCTCGATGCTAGAAGAGGCCGGCGACATCGAGGAATTCCTGAAGGTCGTGGTCAACCACGTCGAGGTGCCGACGCTGTTGATCCAGGGGGCGGAGGATCTCATCGTCCCGGTAGGCTTTGCCCGCCAGGCGCACGGCCTGCGGCCCGATTGGAGCGTCGTCGAGCTCCCCACCGTCGGTCACGCACCGCACATGGAGCGGCCCGAGCGGACCGCGGAGCTGATCCTCGAGTGGGTCAGCCGGCTGGAGTCGGCGGCCACTCCTCGCTGAGCAGGCTGTAGAGGAAAAAGTCCCGCCGACCCTGGGGCATCGCCGCCATCGATCTCAGGCGCCCTTCGCGCTGGAAGCCCAGCCGCTCCAGGAGTCGCTGGCTCGCCTCGTTGTCGACGTCGCAGTCGGCCTCGACCCGGCGCAGGAGCCCGCCGCCCACGGCTCGATCGAGGACCAGGCCGACGCCGCGCCGACCGACGCCCTTGCCCTGGGCCCACGGCGCCACGTTGAAGCTGAGGGTGGCGGTCCTGTGGATCCAGTCGATGTTGAAGAGCGAAACCCAACCGGCCCCGGCGCCGTCGACCTCGACAATCCAGGTGATGCGATAGCCGCTCTCGGTGTCGAGCGATGAGCCGCCCTCGCCGCGCAGGCGTCGCTTCAACTCGCCGGGTGCCATCGGCACCAGGGGTTGATATTGGCGCAACTCCTTCATGCCGCGCCAGGTCGCGATCAGGCGGGCATCCGAGGCGCGGGCGCGCCGAATCGTCACCTTGAGGGCGTCGTTGGCACTCTCCTCAGGCATCCCCGCATATTGCCACCACCGGCCTGCTAAGTTCTCCGAGTGGCGGATCTAGACCAGAAGCCGGGCCGGGGTTCGTGGCCGCGCATCGCCAGCGCCTTGATCCTGACGGCGGGCGCGCTGCTGGCCCGAGAGCTGGTCAAGCCGCGGCCAAACGAGGCCGCGTCGCTGGTCGACTGGGAGCGCGTCCACCGCCGCGCGGTCGGAAGCTCGGGCGAACCCGGCCCCACTCACCTCGTCTTCAGCGCCGGCGAGCTCGGCCGCCGCTACGACGCCATGCTCGTGGAGCTGGAACCCTGGATTGCCGAGGCCCTTGAAGAGCCGCTCCATGACGAGCCCTTCCCCAACTTCACGGTCGTCGACCGTGGCGGCTGGATCGAGGTCAACCTCGAGATGTTCAAGGGCCTGGTCGACCCCATCCTGAAGCTCCAGGAGCTGGTCCCCGCCAGCCTGCTCACCGACCTCGGGCGGCGCGGTATCAGCGAGTACATGGGGATGCTGCTCGGCTTTCTCTCTCGACGCGTGCTCGGCCAGTACGACCCGGTACTGATGGCGGCGCCCGGGGTGGCGCGGCCGTCGTCGCTGTACCTGGTCGAGCCCAATGTCGAAGCCTTTGAGGCGAAAGCCAGCGCCGGTGGCGAGCAGCTGCGACATTGGCTGGTGCTGCACGAGGTCACCCACGCCTGGGAGTTCGAGGCCCACCCCTGGCTCAGGGAGCACCTCAACGGCCTGATCCGGGAGCTCATCGCTCATCGCCTGCTATCGCAGCCGGCCCCGCGTCGCCTGGAAGTGATTCGCGCCCTGACCATCGGTGTCCGCTCGCAGTGGCAGGCCATGAGCAAGATCCAGGCCACGATGTCCCTGCTCGAGGGCTTCAGCAACGTCATGATGCGCCGCGTTGGAGTGGCCCACCTGGCCGACTACGAGCGGATCGACGCCGAGTTCACCAGCCGCGCCGGCAACCGGGGGCCCGTGGAGCGCGCCTTCTTCAAGATCACGGGTCTCGACCTCAAGATGCAGCAGTACGTCCAGGGGGAGCGCTTTTGCAACGAGGTCATCGCGGCCGGCGGAATGTCGCGGCTGAGCCATGTTTGGACGGCGCCCGATGCGCTGCCAACCCTCGAGGAGATCCGCGACCCCGGCATCTGGCTGCGTCGCACCGCATAGGCCCGGGCCCGGTTTTTAGCCTCAACGCGTTCGGACAAGGTGTTAGGATGCCAAATTGGAGGAAGATGCCGGTGCGCGACGCACAGGACAAGGAGTTTTTCTCGCCTCTGAGCGAGGGTGAACGGCGAGCTGGGCTGAGGCGACTCGACGACATTCTTCTTACCCTGGAAGAGCTCAACATGCGCGAAGCCGAGATCCCAACGGCCCTCAAGGACAAGCTCCTCCGGGAAGGGATCCCGGTCAGCGGCAACACCATCACCGAGCTCATCGATGTGGTCCTTGGCAGCCAGGACCAGTTCATGCTCAAAGAGCGCCGCACCGGCCGCCGTCGCCGCCGCCTGACATTCGTTCCCACCGACGAGGAGTTGGTCTCCGTAATCTCCATGCGCTACCAGGGCTGACCCGCCGCTCGGGCGGCTTGTGCCAGAATCCTCCACCGTGTTCAAGCGCGTCCTGATTGCCAACCGGGGTGAGATCGCCTCCCGCCTGATCCGCGCCTGTCACGCCGCCGGAGCTGAGGCGGTGGCGGTTTACTCCGAGGTCGACATCGACGCGCCGTACGTCTCCCAGGCGGACGCCGCTGTCGCCATCGGCCCGGCGCCGCCAGCCGAGAGCTACCTCAACATCGACGCGGTCCTGGGTGCCGCCAGGTCTTCGGGTGCCGAGGCGATCCATCCCGGCTACGGGTTTCTCTCCGAAAACCCCGCCTTCGCCGAGGCGTGCGAAGCCGCCAGCCTGACCTGGGTTGGACCCCCGCCGGCGGCGATGCGGGCGATGGCCGACAAAGTCGACGCGCGGCGGGTTGTTCACGCCGCAGGAGTACCCGTGGTTCCCGGGACCGAGGGGCCGGTCACGGTTGCCGGCGCGCTTGAGGCGGCGGCTGAGCTCAACTTCCCCCTGATGGTCAAGGCAGCCAAGGGCGGCGGCGGCATCGGGATGACGGTGGTGCGCGACTACGACCAGCTGGACACCGCCGTGGAGAGCGCGGCGGCGCGGGCCGGGGCCGCGTTCGGTGACGCGTCGGTGTACCTCGAGCGCTACGTCGAAAACCCTCGACATATAGAGGTGCAGGTGATGGGCGAGGCCGACGGCACCGTCTTCCACCTGTACGAGCGGGAGTGCTCGGTCCAACGCCGCCACCAGAAGGTGATCGAAGAGACGCCCTCGACGGCCCTGGACGAGGCCACCCGCGCGGAACTCTGCGCCGCCGCCGTCCGCGCTGCCGCAGCGGTGGGCTATCGCAGCGCCGGCACCGTCGAGTTCATCTTCGGCGGCGGCCAGTTCTACTTCCTCGAGATGAACACCCGGCTCCAGGTCGAGCACCCCGTCACTGAAGCCACAACCGGCACCGACCTGGCGCTGGCGCAGCTGCACATCGCCGCCGGCGAGCATTCGGGAATTGACACCGTGATGCAGCATGGCCACGCCATCGAGTTCCGCATCTATGCCGAGGACCCGGTTCGCTTCCTGCCCTCCCCGGGACTGATTGAGGCCTGGGAGGAGCCGGTGGGCGCTGGCATTCGAGTCGACAGCGGGGTGGCCGCCGGCTACCGCGTCACCCACTTCTACGACCCGCTCCTGGCCAAGCTGATCGTCAGTGCCGGCGATCGCGACGCCGCCATCCAGAGGTCGATCGAGGCGCTCCAGGCGTTCCGCGTCGAAGGCGTCAAGAACAACATCGCCACTCACCTCGAAGTCCTCGCCTCGCCCGAGTTCCGCTCCGGCGACTACGACACCGGGCTGCTGGCTGAACTCGGCGAACGGCGCAAGGCGGCGGTGGCGGGGTAGACATCACCGCCCTCTGGGCGGGGAACTTTGTACGATTCCAGGATGCCCGCAGCCTGCTCGATCACCTACATAGGCGGCCCCACTGCCCTGATCGAGATCGGCGGGGTGCGGCTTCTCACCGATCCGACCTTCGATCCACCTGGCCAGCACTACAACTTCGGGCTGCCTTTCATTGGCTCGACCAAGACCGAGGGCCCCACGATCGGCCTGGATGCGCTCGGCAAGATTGACGCCGTGCTGCTCAGCCACGACCAGCACCAGGACAACCTGGACACCCGCGGTCGGGACGCTCTGAGCCGCGCCAGCAGGGTGCTGACCACCACGGCCGGGGCCAAGCGCCTTGGCGGCAACGCTGACGGGCTGCGGCCCTGGGAGTCGGCGGTCTTGGCCGATGACAGCCGGCGCATCACGGTCACCGCAACCCCGGCCCGCCACGGGGTCCCCGGGATCAGCCTGCTCTCCGGGCCCGCCATCGGTTTCATGCTGGAGTGGTCGGGACAGGAGCACGGGGCGCTCTACTTCTCGGGCGACACCGTCTACTTCGGCGGCATCGACAAAATTGCCGGCCGCTTCCAGGTGAGCGCGGCGGTGATCCACTTTGGTGGCGTTCGCTTCAGGGCTTCGGGGCCGGCACGGTACACCTTCAACGCCGCTGAAGGCCTGCGCGCGGCCCAGGCGCTGAACGCCCGCACTGTGGTCCCGATCCACTTCGAAGGCTGGAGCCATTTTCGCACGCCGCGCTCTGAAATCGAATCAACCTTCGCCGCCGCGGGCAAGGCAGACACGCTCCGCTGGCCCGCTCCGGGGCAGCCGCTCGAACTCGACGTCTGACGGAGAGGGCGTTCCCCAGCGATAGGATTCACCGGCATGAGCCTGCCGTGGAGGGATAAATGACCGAGACCAAGCACCCGACCGACGCCGAAGCTGCCGCCGAGAAGCCGGCCGCCACCCAACAGGCGGAGGCCAAGCCGGCCGCCACACCCGTGGTCACCGAGGAGGCCGGCCTGATGGCGCTCACCGCTGACCTCCACGCCCGCCGCGACAAGGCGATGGCGATGGGCGGCGCTGACAAGATCGAGCGCCAGCACGAGAGAGGCAAGCTCTCGGCGCGCGAGCGGCTCGACCTGCTCTTCGACGAGGGCAGCTTCGTCGAGTTCGGCCTGCTGGCCACCGGCCAGAGCATGAAAGGCGAGAGCTACGACCCTGACAAGACGGCGGCTGATGGCGTCATCACCGGTCATGGCAAGGTCGACGGCCGCGACGTCTACGTCGCCGCCTACGACTTCACCGTGATGGCCGGCTCGATGGGCATGATCGGGGAGCAGAAGGTCGGCCGTCTGCGCGACCTGGCGCTGCGCAACCGCTGCCCCATCGTCTGGCTGCTCGATTCCGCCGGCGCCCGCATCCAGGACGCCACCGGCTCGATGTTCGCCGGCACCGGCTACCTCTTCTGGGACCAGGTCAACATGTCGGGGGTCATCCCCCAGGTCTCCGCGATGGTGGGGCCCTGCTCCGCGGGCACCGCATACATCCCGGGTCTGTCCGATTTCGTGCCCATGGTCAAGGAGATCTCCTCGATGTCGCTGGGCGGCGCGCGCCTGGTCAAGGCCGCCACCGGCGAGGACGTCACCGATCACGAGATGGGCGGCTCCCAGGTCCACTGCTACGAGTCGGGCGTGGGCGACCTCGAGGTCGAGGACGACGCCGCCTGCATCGCCTCGGTCAAGGAGTTCCTCTCCTTCCTGCCCTCCCACAACCAGGAACCGCCGCCGATCAAGGCGACCGAAGACCCCGCCGACAGGCTCCTCGAGGGTGTCGAGAAGATCGTGCCCGCGAACATGCGCCAGGCCTACGACATGCGCAAGCTGATCAAGAAGATGGCCGACGACAACCATGTCTTCGAGATCAAGCCGACCTGGGCCAAGAACATCATCACCGCCTTCATTCGAATGGGCGGACGCCCTATGGGGGTGGTCGCCAACCAGCCGATGGTCAAGGCCGGGGCGCTCGACAACGATTCGGCCGACAAGGCGGCCCGCTTCATCCGTATGTGCGACGCCTTCAACGTGCCGCTGCTGTTCCTGCAGGACGTGCCGGGCTTCATCGTCGGCAAGGAGGTCGAGAAGCAGGGCATCATCCGGCACGGCGCCAAGATGCTCTACGCCGTCAGCGAGGCGACGGTGCCGAAGATCACCGTGATCGTGCGCAAGGCCTATGGCGCCGGCTATTTCGTGATGTGCGGCAAGGGCTACTACCCCGACCTGATTGTGGCCTGGCCCACCGCCGAGATCTCGGTGATGGGCCCTGAGGGCGCTGTCAACATCATCTTCAACAAGCAGGTGGAGGCGGCCGAGGACCCCGAGGCGGCGAAGGCGATGTTCGTGGACATGATCCGCCAGCAGATCAACCCCTACATCGCCGCCAACTACGCCATGATCGACGACGTCATCGACCCCGCGGAGACTCGCAAGGTCATCATCGAGGGGCTCGAAATCGCCAGCCGCAAGAGGGTCGAGCGGCCCTGGCGCAAGCACGGGAACATCCCCGTCTGAAAGCCACGTGAGCGACTCCAAGCCCACGCCGCCAAAGAAAGATCTCGACGAGCTGATCGCTCAGTTCGAGGACGAGATCCGCAAGCGCCCGACGCCGACTGAGCTGGCCGAGGCGGAGCGCACTGGGACCGCCGTTGAGCACGAGGTGGCTGCGAAAGCGCCAGAGCTGACGCCGGAGCCCGAACCCGCGCCGGAGCCGGAGCTAGCGCTCGAGCCGGAGCCGGAGCTGGCACTGGAAGATCGGAAGAGCGTCGTGTAGGG
>OCZT010000843.1_pt1 | contig 31243 bp, 27 predicted proteins | sample 1539031 | NCBI WGS metagenome assembly OCZT01 (sample SAMEA3539308, study PRJEB22396) | soil metagenome | biome: tundra; feature: field; material: soil | place: USA | collected 2010-05 | depth 0.15 m | reverse complement strand
ATGCACGGCCGGCGCGTGGCGCAGCAGCGACGCGGTCTCGGGTAGCCGCAGCAACCGCAGTCCGTCGAGGAGCAGCGGAAGCACCGCGACCGCCGCGATCGTGCTTCCGGCTGCGATCATCGCGACGCGCGAGGCGCCGCGAACGAGCGCGCGCGGAAGCGCGACGCTGGCGATCGCGGCACCGGCCGCGGCGAAGAAGAGAAGCTGGGCGACGAGCGCCCAGACCGTCGTTCCCGCCGGGATCCCGAAGACGATGAAGTAGGCGAACCGCGCGAACCCTTGCGCGAGGGCGACCGCGACCGCGCGCAGCTGGAGATACGCCGCGACGAGCAGCGGCGGCACCTCGGCGCGCGTGAGCAGCAGTGCTTCGGCGCGCGAGGAGAAGACGCCGAGCCAGCGCGACGTGCCCGTCGCCAGCACCAGGCCGAACGCGAGCGCGAAGCCGCACACCCAGAGGTCGTTCACGGCGAGCGCGAAGAGCGGCGGCGGTCCCGCCGCATGATGCGCGCGCGGCGTGGTCTTGATGAACGCGAAGCCGAGGATCGCGACTGCGTAGAGCGCCCACATCGCCAGCCGGCCCGGACGCGTGGGGAGCGAGCGAAGTGCGTTGACCAGCGCGTGCCGGTCACCGTACGAGAGAGCGATCAGCCCCTTCACGAGCGGGTCACGTCGAGGAAGACGTCTTCGATCGAGCCGTCGCCGCGGCGCGCGCGCAGCTCGTCGATCGTCCCGCTCGCGACCAGCCGCCCGCGGTCGAGCACCAGCATGCGATCGCACATCGCCGCCGCGTTCTCGAGCAAGTGCGTGCTCACCAGGATCGCGTGTCCGTCGGCGCGTAGCGCGGTCATCAGCGCGCGCAGCTCGCGCTGACCGAGCGGATCGAGCCCGATCATCGGTTCGTCGAGCAGCAGCACCGGCGTGCCGCCGAGCACGGTCGCGGCGAGCAGGGTCTTCTGGCGCATGCCTTTCGAAAGCGTGTTGCCGAGGGCGTCGCGCTCGGCGCGGAGTGCGAGGCGCGCGAGCAGCGTCTCCGCGCGCTCCTCCCAGCCGGGCGGCTGTCGCGTCAGCGCGGCGACGAACGCGAGGTGCTCCCATACCGTGAGCAGCGGATAGACTTCCGGGGTCTCGGGGATCAGCGCGATCGTGCGCCCGCGTTCCGGGCCGAGCGCGGCGCCGTCGAACGCGATCGTTCCCGCATCGGGACGGACGAGTCCCGCGAGGCACATCAGCGTCGTCGACTTGCCGGCGCCGTTCGGTCCCGCGACGGCGACGATCTCGCCGCGCGCCACCTCGAACGAGAGATCGTCGACGGCCGTTTTCCGATCGAAGCGCTTCGTCAGCCCGCGAATCGCGAGTCCGGCGCCGCGGAGCGCCGGCATCAGGTTCCGACCGCCTCCGTCACCGCGCGGTCGCGGAACTGCTTCCAGTACAGGCGCGCGTACGCACCGTCTCGGGCGAGCAGCGCGGCGTGCGTGCCCTGTTCGGTGATACGCCCGTCCTCGACGACGAAGATCACGTCCGCATTCTGGACCGTCGAAAGCCGATGCGCGATCACCAGGCTCGTCCGTCCTTCGAGCAGCGGCACCAACGCCGCCTGGATCGCCGCTTCGTTCGCCGAGTCGAGTGCGCTCGTCGCCTCGTCGAGGATGAGCACCCGCGGGTTCTTGAGCAGGACGCGCGCGATCGCGAGGCGCTGGCGCTCGCCGCCGGAGAGCTTGTGCCCGCGCTCGCCGACGACGGTCTGGTAGCCGTCGGGGAGGGAGGCCACGAACTCGTGGATGTTCGCGGCCCGCGCCGCCGAGATCAGCTCGGCATCGGTCGCAGCCGGGCGCGCGTAGCGGAGATTGGCCGCGATCGTGTCGTGGAAAAGGTACGTCTCCTGTGTCACGATCCCGATGTTTTCGCGCAGCGACGCCAGCGTGACGTCGCGAACGTCGTGGCCGTCGATGCGGACGGCGCCGGCCTGCGGATCGTAGAAGCGCGGCACGAGCTGCGTGATCGTCGTCTTCCCGGCGCCGGAGGGACCGACGAACGCCGCCATCTCGCCGGGCGCGACGCGGAACGTGACGCTGCGCAGCGCGCTGCGCTCCGGCGAGTATGAGAACTCCACGCCCTCGAACGCGATCTCGCCGCGGACCTCGCGCAGCACCGTCGCGTCAGGCTTCTCGGCGCCCTCGGGCGCCATGTCGAGATACTCGAAGATGCGCTCGAACACGGCCAGCGCCGAGACGACCTGCACTTGCACGCCGGCGAGCGAGGATGCCGGCCCGTACAACCGTCCCAGAAAGGCGACGAACGCGACGATCGTTCCGATGGAGAGGCCGCTGGTGATCGCCAGCCACCCGCCGGCCAGCCACACGACCGCCGGGCCGATCACGACCAGCGCGGTGATCGCGGCGATGAACCACCGGCCGACCATCGCAAGCGAGATCTCGAGCTTCATCAACTCGGTTCCGGCCTGGTAGAAACGCTCGCGCTCGAACCGCTCGCGCACGAACGACTTGATCAGCGTGATCCCGCTGATCGAAAGCGTCTCCTGCGTGATCGACTCGATCTCGTCGCGCTTTTCGCGCGTCAGCTTGCGCACGTCGTACATCCGGCGTCCGACCGGCGAGAGCGGGACGATCATCAGCGGGATGACCGCCATCGCAACCAGCGCGAGGCGCCAGTCGAGCACGAAGATCGTCACCACCGTGGTCACCATCGTGAACAGGTTGGTGACGATCGAGACCAGCGTCCCGGTCACCACGTTGTCGATGTTGTCGACGTCGTTCGAGACGCGGTTCATGATCTCGCCGGTCTTCGTTCCGGTGAAGAACGAGAGCGGCATGCGATGGAGGTGCGCGACCAGGCTGGTCCTGATATCGCGCATGATCCCCTCGCCGATCAGCGAGTTCAGGAAGCCCTGGTACACGCCGAGCGCACCGGCGACGAGCGCGCTCGCGACCATCCCGCCGACGGCAAGCGATACGGCGTGCATGTCACGGGCTGGGATCGCTCCGTCGATCAGCCACCGCGTGAAGAGCGGCGGGAGCAGACCGAGCAGCGCAACGACGAGGATGCAGGCGAGCACCTGTGCTTCCTGCGGGAGGTACGGCCGGAAGAACGCCAGGATGCGGCGCAGATCGACCCGCTTCGTCACCTTCGGACGATTCGGATTGTACATCTGGGACCACATCAAGTGGACCGGAGGGCCGCCGAGCATCACCTCATAGGAACCGGCCGGCCGCGGCGAAGTTCCCGCGGCAGCGCTGGTTCAGGCTTGGCTCGCTGGTCAGCCGATGCGGACGCACATCTTCCCGACCGATGGGTTCGGCTTGAGGATCTGCATGAACGCGGCCGGCGCGTTGTCGAGACCGTCGACGAAGGTCGTCGGTGCGCGCAGCGCGCCGCTCGCGACGAGCGGAGCGACCTCCGCGACGTATTCGCGGAAGCGCGCCAGGTGGTCGATGACGATGAAGCCCTCGAGCCGCAGCCGGCGCCCGATCGCGAGGGCCAGGTTGCGCGGACCGGGAGGCGGTGCGTCCGCGTTGTACTGCGATATCGCGCCGCACAGCACGATGCGGGCATGGTTTCGCGTGACGGCGATCGCCGCTTCGAGCTGTTCGCCGCCGACGTTGTCGTAGTAGACGTCGATCCCGTCCGGGGCGAGCGCGCGCAGCTGCTTGTACGCGCCGTCGTGATAGTCGAACGCCCCGTCGGCACCGAACTCCTCGCGCACGACGCGCGCCTTCTCCGGCGAGCTCGCCGAGCCGATCACGCGCAATCCCCAGCGCTTCGCGAGCTGAACTGCCATCGAACCGACCGCTCCCGCCGCGCCGGAAACGAAGAGCGTCTGCCCTTCTTTGACCTCGGCGATGATGCGCAGGCCGACCCAGGCGGTGAATCCCGTGGTTCCGAGCGCGCCGAGATAGGTCTCGGCCGGAACGTGGCTCGTATCGATGACGCGCGCGCTCTTGGCCGGGACGACGGCGAACTCGCGCCAGCCCTGGTCGTGCAGCACGGTCGCGCCGACGGGAATCTCCGGGACGCGCGAGGCGACGACGGTCCCGATCGCCGCACCCGAGAGCGGTTCACCGACGACGAACGGCGGGACGTAGGACTTGGCGTCGTTCATCCGACCGCGCATGTACGGATCAACCGACATCAGCGTGTTTTTCACGAGGAGCTCGCCCTCGCCGGGCGGTCCGACGTCGGCGGTCGCGAAGGCAAAGTTGTCGCCGGTCGGCTCGCCGCTCGGGCGGCTCGCAAGGCGAATCTCACGGCTACGGACGGTCTCGTTCGCGGTGGTCATGGACGAGGGTTACCGTGGTCGGGCGGAGGCGCCTGCCGAGCTGGCGCTACCGCTTGCCGTTGCGGATTCCGGCGAGCTCGTGGAAGAGCTTCTGCTCTTTGTCGGTGAGGTTGGTCGGGAGCTGTCCGATCAGCCGGACGTATTCGTCGCCGTAGCCGGCGTCCTTGAGCTTCGGCATCCCCTTGCCGGAGAGCCGCAGCATCTTGTTGTTCTGCGTCCCGGCCGGGATCGTCATCGTGACGTCGCCGTTCATCGTCGGAACGCGCACCTCCGCGCCGAGGATCAGATCGTAGATGCTGACCGGAAGATCGAGGTACAGGTCGTCGCCCTTGCGCTCGTAGCGGTCGTCGTTGCCGAGGTGCACCACGAGGTACAGGTCGCCGCGCGGCCCGCCGCCCGGTCCGCTCGCGCCCTGGCCGGCGAGCCGGATGCGCTGTCCGTCGCGCACGCCGCGCGGGATCGTCACGTCGAAACGCTTCGTCTCGCGCACCCGCCCGATGCCGTGGCATTGCGGGCAGACCCGGTTGCGATCGGTGCCCGTGCCGTGACAGCGCGGGCAGGCGTCCTCGACCTGCAGCGTGACGGACTTGCGGCCGCCTTCGTACGCATCGTGCAGCGCCAGCTCGATCGTCGATTCGAGATCTTCGCCCCGCTGTTGCGATGCGCCCGGGCCCGCGCCGGCCGTGCGCGGACGGCCGATCCCGGAGAAGAACATGTCGAAGAAGTCCGAGAAGCCGCTCGCGCCGCCGGGCGGACCGGCACCGCTGAAGCCGCCAAAGCCGCCGAAGTCGGCGCCCTGCGCCTGCCGGTACGAGCGCTGCTGATCGGCTTCGCGGGCCGCGCGCTGCCAATCCGAACCGAGGACATCGTACTTCTTGCGCTTCTCGGGGTCGCCGAGAACCTCGTACGCCTCTTGGATGTCCTTGAACTTTTCTTCTGCCGCGTGCGCGTTGTTCGGATTCGCATCCGGATGCCACTTGCGCGCCAGCTTGCGGTACGCGCTCTTGATGTCTTTCTCGGGCGCACCCTTCGGCACGCCCAAGATCGAGTAATAATCCTTATAATTCACGGATTACGGGCGACGACGACTTGCGCGGGACGCAGTACCTCGTCACCGATCGTGTACGCCTTGTGGGCCTCGTCGAGCACGGTGCCCTCGTCGACGCCCGCCGGCGCCGGCTGCGTCGCGATCGCTTCGGCGAGCCTCGGATCGAACGGCAGTCCCTTGAGCGAGACGCTCTTCACGCCCTCGCCGGCGAGCGCCGTTTCGAACATTCGCAGCGTCGCCTGCAGGCCGTCGCGCAGTCCGTCCGAGTCCTCGAACGACACCGCACGCTCGAGGTTGTCGAGCACGGGCAGGATCTTGCTGAGCACCGACTTCTTGCCGGACAGCGCGATCTCGCCGAGCTGTCGCTCGATGCGCTTCTTGTAGTTCTCGAAGTCCGCCATCGCGTAGAGGAACTTGTTGTAGTTCTCTTCGGCTTTGGCGCGCGCAGCGGCAAGCTCGACAGCGAGGGTGCTTTCCGCACCCTCGCCGTCCTGCTCCGCTGCACCGTTTTGCACGCTGCCCTTGTCACCCTGAGGCTCTCGAAGGGCGTCCGGCGTGCTCGTCGACGCGTCGTCGTTCACGCGTTACTTCGCTTCCTTGAACTCGGCGTCGATCACGTCTTCGTTCGGCGCGCTCGCGCCGCCCGGAGCCGCACCCTCGTGCGCACCGCTGCCGGCGCCGTTCGCCGACGGTCCGCCTTCGGTGGAAGCGCCGGTCGACGCGTAGAGCGTCTCGGCCATCTTGTAGGATGCTTGCTGGAGCTTCTCCGTCGCGTCCTTGATCTCGGCCGCCGTCCCGTTCTCGCTGATCTTCTTGAGATCGGTGAGCGCCGTCTCGACGTCGGCTTTGACGCCGGCTTCGGCCTTGTCGCCGACTTCCTTGAGCGATTTCTCGGTCGAGTAGATCAGCGAGCTCGCGGTGTTTCGGATCTCGGCCTCTTCCTTCTTGGCCTTGTCCTGCGCCCCGTACGACTCGGCGTCGCGCACCATCCGGTCGACCTCGTCCTTGTTGAGGTTGGTCGACGCGGTGATCTGGATCTGCTGTTCCTTGCCCGTGCCGAGATCTTTTGCCGAGACGTTCACGATGCCGTTGGCGTCGATGTTGAACGTCACTTCGATCTGCGGTATGCCGCGCGGTGCAGCCGGGATCCCCTCGAGCCGGAAGCGGCCGAGCTCCTTGTTGTCGTTCGCCATCTCGCGTTCGCCTTGGAGAATGCGGATGTCGACCGACGTCTGACCGTCTTCAGCGGTCGTGAAGACCTGCGTCTTGCGGGTCGGGATCGTGGTGTTGCGCTCGATCAGCTTCGTGTTCACGCCGCCGAGGGTTTCGAGACCCAGCGAGAGCGGGGTCACGTCGAGCAGCACGACGTCGCGAACCTCACCGGCCAGTACGCCGGCCTGGATCGCCGCGCCGACCGCGACGACTTCGTCGGGGTTGACGGATTGATTCAGTTCTTTGCCGGTGAGCTTCTTGACGAGCTCCTGGATGACGGGCATGCGCGTCGAGCCGCCGACCATGACGACTTCGTCGATCTGCGCAACGTCGAGCTTCGCATCGGCGAGGGCGTTCTTGAAGGGCTGCACGCAGCGCTCGGTGAGATCTTGCGTGAGGCGCTCGAACTCAGACCGCGTCAGCGTCACGTCGAGATGCTTGGGACCGTTCTGATCGGCCGTGATGAACGGCAGGTTGATCGTCGTTTGGACCGTGCCCGAGAGCTCGATCTTCGCCTTCTCGGCGGCTTCGGTGAGCCGCTGAAGCGCCTGACGGTCGCCGGAGAGATCGATGCCCTGATCCTTGCGGAACTCCGCGACCAGCCAGTCGCGCACCCGAGCGTCGTAGTCGTCGCCGCCGAGGTGCGTGTCGCCGTTGGTGGCCTTCACCTCGAAGACGCCGTCGCCGACCTCGAGGATCGACACGTCGAACGTGCCGCCGCCGAGATCCCACACGAGGATCGTCTCTGAGGCCTTCTTGTCGAGGCCGTACGCGAGCGCAGCCGCGGTCGGCTCGTTGATGATGCGCAGGACTTCGAGCCCGGCGATCTTGCCCGCGTCCTTGGTCGCTTGGCGCTGCGCGTCGTTGAAGTACGCCGGGACGGTGACGACGGCTTTGGTGACCCGCTCGCCGAGATACGCGGAAGCGTCGTTGACGAGCTTCTGCAGGATCATCGAGCTGATCTCTTGCGGCGTGTAGTCCTTGCCGTCGATCTTGACCTTATGGTCGGTCCCCATGTTCCGCTTGATCGAGCTGATCGTGCGGTCGGGGTTGGTGACGGCCTGGCGCTTCGCAAGCTGACCGACGAGCCGTTCGCCGGTCTTCGTGAACGCCACGACCGAAGGAGTCGTTCGCGATCCTTCGGAGTTGGCGATGACGGTCGGGCTCTGCCCTTCCATCACGGCGACGACGGAGTTGGTCGTGCCGAGGTCGATTCCGACCACTTTTGCCATGTAGTTCTGTGTCTCGCTTTCCGAGCGTCATGGACCAGCCCTCACGGAGATCGCTCTCCGTTCCGGCCTTGCCGCTTACCGTCGCTCAAGGGGTGTGAGCCGAGCCCATTCGGGGGCGGCGCATCGTCTATGATACGCCGTCGAGGGGCTCTTGTTCCACTACCCGGTGTGACAGACTTTCTGGCACAATGGTTGCGTCGCAGGCCGGCGGAATGGACGGCGATGCGCGCGCTTCCGGCCGTTTTGCTGCTTGCCTTTGCCTTCGGGATGGCGCCCACACGCTCGCTCGCTCAAGAGACGACGCCGCCCGGTTGGCTCGGCATTACGTTGGACGGGGCGGCAGCCCAGCTCCGGGCAGCGCTTGGGGATCCGGTCCGGATCACTCGCCTGCCCGAGGCGCTCGCCGGCTCGGGAATCCAGGCGACTCCGGATATGCAGCCGGAGCGCAAGGCCCGCTACGTCCTCTCGTTCACCAAGCCGTTGTTCCTCATCGTCAGTGAGCGGCACGGCGCAGTGGTCGGGATCGAAGTCCTGTCGGACCAGCCGCTCGCGGCCGAGCTCGTCGAGATCGCGCCCGACCCCAGCGGGATCGTACTGGGCGCGACCGACGATGCGGTCCTCAAGGCGCATCCCGACGCCCATCGGATGCAGGACGAATATGGCGCGCGGCTGTTCGCGGTGCTCGGCCGGCGCTACATCGCCGCCTACGGGCTTGCCGGAGGGCGGGTGCGCTCGATCACCTGGTTCGCGCGGGCCGGCACGGATCCACCGGTTGAGGGGCCTGCGTTGTCCGAGCCGGCCGGCGACTCGCCTGCAACGGCGATCCTCGACCTCGCCAAGACGGAGACGGACGGCATCCTTTGGGAGCGCATCTGGTCCGATTCCCATCCGTGTGACGGCACGAATCGCTGGGTGAAGGGCACCGTCGCGACTTCGCACGCGAACGGGCGCGTCTACGACGCGATTCGCTACACGTGTCCGTCGACGGGCGCGACGCGCACGGTGTATTTCGACATCACCGCTTTCTTCGGGAAGTTCGGCTAAACTCGCGGCGCGAGCGCGCGACGCAAAGAAGCCCCCGCGCGAGCGGGGCTTCTTTCTTGTCACAGCGGTCGAACGATCCGGCTACGGGTTCTGCTGCTGCTGCTGGTTCTGCAGGTAGGTCTGGACCGGCTGCTCGGCGAGCGTGACCTGGACGTTTTTCTTGACGCCCTGGGACCACACGCGGAGCGTGATCTGGGTGCCGGGCTTCATCGCGCTGATCGTCGCGACCAGATCGCTCGCCGAGTTGAGCGGTTTCCCGTTGATCGTCTGGATCACGTCGCCCGGCTCGATCCCGGCCTGCGCCGCGGGCGTGCCGTCGCTGACGTTGTTGACCGCGACGCCGCCCTGATCGTGGTAGCCGCCGAGTTGCGTGCGCACGTTGTTGGTGATGTCGATCGGCGAGACTCCCAAGAAGCCTTTACCGGTGCCGGTGCTGTTCGCCTCGAGCGTCTTGCCTTGGCTCTTCGCCAGCACGTTCGCCGTCTGCGTGACGGTGCTGGCCGGGATCGCGAAGCCGATTCCCTGCGCGGCCGCCGGGTTCGCGGTCGATTGGTTCACGCCGATCACGCGGCCGTCGTAGTCGACTAGCGGCCCGCCCGAGTTGCCTGGGTTGATCGGTGCCGACGTCTGCAGCAGCCCGCGGAAGAGGCGGACCGACTGATCCTCGCTTTGGATCGGCTCGTCGCGATTGAAGCCGGAGACGACGCCGACCGAGACCGACCGCTGGAGTGCGAGCGGCTCGCCGATCGCGATCGCCCACTGCCCGGCCTGGACGCGCGAGCTGTCGGCGAACTCGACCGGAGGCGGCAGCTTGGTATAGCCGTCGACCTTGACCAGGGCGAGATCGGCCGCCGGGTTCGAGGAGAAGAGGTGCCCCGGGACCCGGTCGCCGTTCGCGAAGACCACGGTGATCTTGCTGGTCCCGCGCGGGACGACGTGGGCGTTGGTGACGATCAGGCCGTCACGCGAATAGACGAAGCCCGAGCCGGACGCGCGCTCGACGACGCGCTGGCGCTGGACCGGCCCGCCGTTGCCGAACATCTGCGAGATCGGGTCGGTGGGGACGAGCTGGTTGCCGTTGACGGTGACCTGCAGCGCGACGACCGAGGGCTCGACGCGCTTGACCGCGTTGATGATGCGGTCCTGGTCGGTCGTGCCGGCGGTGATGAGTAGCGGGGCGGCGTTGACGATGGGCGGGGTGTTCCCGGGACCGGCGACTCCCGCGAAGTGGGTGCTCGCGTAGAGCATCATCGAGAAACTCCCGATGATCGCGCCGATCAGACCGACGACCGCCATTCCGAAAATGCTTGTACGAGACTTCACGGCGTTCCGCATACTCCTTGAACGAGGGTGGACCGACCCGACTACCCGGCATCCGGGTCCGCGGTAGCGGTCCCGGGCTCTTTTTCCTGAAGTTCTAACCTTTGCCGGTTGCCTGGTCGTCGACGATGCGGCCGTCCCGGAGCCTGATGATGCGCCTGGCGTGTCCGGCGACGTCCTCGTCGTGCGTGACCATGATGATCGTTCTGCCGGCCTCGTTCAAGTGCTGGAAGACGCCCATCAGCTCTTCGCTCGTCGTGGAGTCGAGGTTGCCGGTCGGTTCGTCGGCGAGCAGGACGGCCGGATCGTTCACCAGCGCTCGCGCGATGGCGACACGCTGCTGCTGGCCGCCCGAAAGCTCGCTCGGCTTGTGGTTGACCCGGTCCGCCAGCCCGACCTCCGCGAGCCGCCCGGCCGCCAGAGCGTTCCGCTCGCGCGACCCGACCCCGGCGTAGAAGAGCGGCAAGGCGACGTTCTTGAGCGCGCTCGTCCGCGCCAGCAGGTTGAAGCCCTGAAAGACGAAGCCGAGCTTTTTGAGCCGGATCGCCGCGAGCTGATCGTCGCCGAGCGTCGAGACGTCGATCGAGTCGAGCAGATAGCGTCCCGTCGTCGGGCGGTCGAGGCAGCCCAGCAGGTTCATCAGCGTCGACTTTCCGGAGCCCGACGGACCCATGATCGCAACGTACTCGCCGCGTGCGATGGTGAAGCTGACCCCGCGCAGCGCCTCGACTTTGACGTCGCCGAGATCGTAGGTCTTCGTCACCTCCCGCACGTCGATCGCAGCAGAACTATTCATACCGGAGAGCCTCGATGGGGTCGAGCGTTGCGGCGCGCCAGGCCGGGTAGGTCCCGAACGCAAGGGTGACGACCGTCGTGAAGACCGTCGCGATCAGGATGCTGCGCACCCACGGTATCGGCGCGACGACGCCGGAGAACTTGACGATCGCAAAGTCGTTGACGAGTGCGCCGATCGTGACGCCAAGGATCAGTCCGATGAGGCAACCGAACCCCGAGAGCGCCAGCGCTTCGATGAAGAACTGCAGCAGCACCTGGAACCGGGTGGCGCCGATCGCTTTGCGCAAGCCGATCTCGCGCGTGCGCTCGGCGACGCTGACCAGCATGATGTTCAGGATACCAATTCCGGCGACGAGCAAAGAGACCGCGCCGATGAGCGCGACGACGATCGTTATCCCGGCAAAGATACCGTCGACCCCTTTGCTGAACGCCTTGCGGTCGAAGGTCTGGTACTCGACGCGTGGTCCCTTGAGGTGGCGGAGCCAGTTCAGTGTATCCGCCTCGGTCGCCTCGACCTTCGACGCGTCGGCCATGAGAAATCGCGCGAACACGATCGCGTTTCCGTGCACGAAGTAGCGTTCGTAGGTAGGGTACGGGACGGTCACGTCGAGGTTGAAGTTGAGCGGGAGGATCCCGCTCTTGTCGGTTCCGAGGACACCGACGATCGTGAACCGCCGGTCCCCAACGCGCAACGAACTCCCCGTCGGGTCCCCGATCATTGCGAACTTCGTGTATCCTTGATCCGATACGACGCAGACGTGGCGGCCCTCCGCGATGTCGTCCTCACTCAGCTTTCGGCCGTAGCGGATCGGGGTCGACGTCGAAAACCGCTCGTCGGGACCCGCGCCGAAGGTGATACGATGGTGTGCATGGCCGTAGGCCGCGACGACGCGCTGACCACCGGCCGGCATCGCGGCGACGACGTTTGGGATCTCATCCTTCGCGCGCTGCAAGTCGCTCAGCTTGATCGAAGCGCGGGTGAAGTTGGCCTGCTGGCTCGGAAACACGATGAAAGCGCGCTCGCTGAGGCCGCCGAGCAGGCCGCTCACCGCCCCGGCCATACCCGCGCCCAAGACTTGGATCGCGATGACCGCGGTGACGCCGATGATCAAGCCCAGCACGGTGAGGAGGCTGCGCACGCGATTCGCGGCAAGGACCGCGAACGCTTCCGTGAAGTACTGCGTGAGGTTCATGCGCGCAGCGCCGCGATCGGGTCCATTCGCGATGCGCGAATAGCGGGATACGTTCCGAAGACGCATCCGACGACCATCGAGAAACCGACGGCGACCGACATGATGAGAAGCCACGGGATCGGCGCTTCACCGACCACGGATTTGATCGCCGAGTAGCCCCCGAGCGTCGCCAAAAAACCGAGCGCCATCCCGATCCCGCCGCCGATGAGCGAGAGCAGGATCGCTTCCAGCAGGAACTGCAGGGCCACGTCGCCGCGCCGCGCGCCGATCGCCTTGCGGAGGCCGATCTCCCGCGTGCGTTCGGTGACGGAGACCAGCATGATGTTCATGATCCCGATTCCGGCGACCAGCAGGGAGACGCCGCCGATCGCGCTCAGCCCGACCGCGATGACCGCGAGGACCGTGTTGAACGTCCCGATTTGCGCCGTCGTGTCTTGCGTCACGTAGACCGCGTGCGGTCCGTGCAAGCGCCGCAGGACGCCGTCGATCGCATCCGACACGTCGTTGACCGTGGCGCCCGGCGCGGCATACACGGTGAGGCTGTCGACCGGTCCCGGTGAGATCTCGTGGAACGTCGTGTACGGAATCAACGCGAAGTCGCTGGCGCCGATCGAGCTGAACAGACTGCTCTTCACCTCGCTGTACTCGCCGACCACCGTGCACCGGATCGGTCCGAGGTCGATGATCTCGCCGATCGGAGAGGTCTCGTTGAAGAGTCGTGCCGCCAGCTCCGACGTGATCAGGCAGATGTGAGCGCCGGCCGTGACGTCGCTCTCTTCCATCCTCCGTCCGGCTCGCATCGTGAAGGTGAACTGCGAATAGGGGCTCGCGGAAGCGACCGACGTCGTCGTACTCTTCCCGTTCCAGCGTAGCTTGTACGTGCGCAGGTACGACGGTTCGATATACGAGAGCATCGATCCGACGTCGCTCGAGATCGTACGGACGTCGCGGTACTGGATCGCGGCGGAACGGGGATCGTCCTGATTGGGATCGGTGGCGATCGTGATTCCCTGGTCGCCGAAGGAGCTCAGTGTCGACGTGATCCCCGTCGAGGCGGCTTTGCTCACGCCGAGCACGGCGATGATCGATGAGGTTCCGATGATCATCCCGAGCATCGTGAGGATCGAGCGCGAGCGGTTGCGCCAGATCGCGGCAAAGGCTTCCGCGACATAGGCCCCGAGACGGGTCACGGTCCTGGCGACGGACTGGTCGTCGGGAGCGCAGTCGGCGAGACCGATATCCCTTCGGTGATGCCGAGGTTGCGCTCGGCGACGACGACGTCGCCCGGCTTCACCCCGGAGGCGACGACCGCTTGCGCGTCGTTGGTCGAACCGAGGCGAACCGCACGCTTCACGGTGCGCCCGGCGACGACGGCCAGAACGTACGGCTTGTTGTTCGCGTCCCGCCGGATCGCGTCGATGGGGAGCGCCAGCGTGTGCGGGCGGTCCTGCGTGACGATGTCGACATCGACGCTCATACCATCGCGCAGGTACGGAACCGTCTTGTCGAGGGCGACCGTCGTCACGACCTGCCGCGCAGTGTTCGAGGGGTCGTCGCTCTTCTGCGCGACGGCACCGATCTGCGCGACGTGCCCGGGAAGCTTCGTCGTCCCGAGGTCTTCGCCGGAGACGACCGCCGCTTGGCCGGCGCGGAGGTTCGCGACGTCTTGCTCGTCGACTTTCGTCCGGACAACGAAGCCGCTGTCGGTCGACATGGAGATCACGGCCTGACCCGCCGTAACTGCATCGCCCGGCTGCAGCTGGCGCAGCGTGTCGCCCGTCTCCGTCGCGATCGTCTGCACGATGCCCGCGTACGGCGCAACGATGCGCAAGCGCGCGACCTGGTCGGCGGCGTAGCGCCAGTCGTCGTAACTATGCGCCGCATCGCCGCGGGCAGCTTCGACGTCACCGCTTTTGTCCTGCCCCGCGTTCGCGCGGGCCGCGGCCAGCGCGGCCTCGGCCTGCGCGACGGCGTCGCGGTTGGCCTGCACGCGCGCCGAGAGGACCGGCGTCTGGCGCGTGATCTGCGCGTACGTGTCGTTCCGGTCGCGCTTGGCCTGATCGTAGGCGACTTGCGCTTGCGCGAGCTTCGCCATCTGCTGGTCGAGCGTATCCTTGGCGATCGCCTTCTGCGCGAAGAGGTCGTTGTCCGCGGCAGCGAGGCGCCGCGCTTCGCGCAGGTCGGTCTCGCGCTGGGCGACGTTGGCGTCGGCGGCGGCTCGCTGCTGGGACGCCGACGTCCCACCGTAGCCGAGTCCGGACTGTGCTCCCGAGCGCTGATCGGTGATCGCCTGATTGAGGTTGAAGCGAGCCTGCTGCAAAGCCGCCTCGGCTTGCACGACACTCGAACGGTTCTGCGTCGGCAGCGTGGAGTTCGTCGACACTGCGGTGCGCGCGCGTCCTTGCGCCGCGAGGTACGCATCGTGCGCGGTCGCCTCGGTGTTCACCAGTTGCGGGTTCGAGATGGTCGCCAGCAGCTGACCGCCGGAGACATGCTGGCCGGGATGGACGTAGATTTGTTGCACGTTCCCGGAGACGAGCGCGGCCAGCGTCTGGGTCTGCGGGCGCTGGACGACCCCGGTTTCCGGCAGCTTCGTCTGATAGCGCGTATAGGCGACGGTGACCGTGCGCGCGGCGATCGCCTTCCCCTTCGGGCGCGCGGCGACCGCGCCGATGACGATGATCGCCAGGAGCCCGACGGCGAGGATGATGATGTTGCGGCGACGGTTCACGGTGCCCCCAAGTCGACGACGGTGAGCGGATCGGCGACGCCGACCGACGTGCGCAGGTGAACGAGCGCGTTGAGATAGGCGACGCGCGCTACGACGAGGTCGTTCGCGGCCGAGAGCGCGCTCTGCTCGGCGGCGGTCGCGTCGGTCAGCGAGATCAAGCCGTTGCGGTACTGCAGCTGCGCGATCCGCGCCGACTCCGCGCCCAAGCGCTGCGCTTCCCGCGACGTCCCGAGGTTGGCGTTGGTCGTCTGCACCGCACGCAGCGCCTGGCGAACGTCGACGGCGACACCCGACTCGGCCGAGGACAGCGTGCCTTCCGCCGCCGCGAGTTGCGCGCGGGCCGCCCGATGCGCCGCTCGGCGCGCGCCGTACTCGATGAACGGCACGGTGAACGTCGAGGTGGCGCCGATCTGCCAGAAACCGGGCCGGGACACACTCGAGCCCGGGATGATGCCGAATCCGGGGATGAACTGCGCCGCAGTGGCGACCGTCGTCGGCGTTTCGGTGTTGCCGAAGGCGCCGCTCAGCTGGATCTGCGGCCGGCGGTCGGACTCGATCGCGGCGTCGACCAGGCGGGCGACCGCGACTTGTGCGCGGGCGCTCGCGATATCGGATCGCGCGCCGAGCGCCGCGGCGACGAGGGCTTCGATCGGCGTCCGCGGCGGTGGCGGCTCAGGGAGAGCGACCGGAAACACGAACGCCGTGTCGGGCGGCGCTCCGATGCGCTGGGCAAGCGACTCGCGCGCGTTCGCTTCGGTGGCCCTGGCGGTGGTCAGGGTGGTCTCGCTGCGCAGCTCGTTGACCTGCGCACGCAGCACGTCGACCCCGGCTGCACGGCCGACGCGTTCTTGCGCCCGCGCCACGTCGAGCAGCTGCTGCTGGTACAAGCGATCGCCCTCGTTCAGGGCCACCGCTTCGCGCTGCTGCACGACGTTGTAGTACGCGGCCGCGACGTCGCTCGCCAGCTGCTGTTCGGCGCGCCGTACGTCATCGCGCGAGCCCTGGACTTGGCGTTTCGCCTGCTGCGTTTGGATCTGCGCGAGCGATCCCGTGGAGAGGTTCCAGGTCGAACCGATCTGGGCGACGTTCTGCGAGAAGACCTGGGCCTGCGAGAGGCCGAACTGCGAAAACGAGCCGCCGTTGTTGCCGTTCGTCTTCGCGAGCTGGTTCTGCAGCGTTCCGGCGAGCGTCGGAAACTCGGCCGCGTGGTCGCGCGCGAAGGTCGCTTCGTTCTGCGCCAGCGTCGCGCGGCGGGTCAGCATCGCCGGGTCGTGGTCGAGCGCGTAGCGCACTGCCGCGCGCAGATCGAGCGGGGTCTGCGCCGCGGCGTACGCGGGCACGCCGAACACGGCCGCAGCGAGGGCGGCACCCGCGAGCAGAGAGCGCACGGTCAGCCGTTTCGCGCGCCGTACGCGAGATAGCCGGCGCCCAAGACCAGCAGGACGATCGCCGTCGTCCAAGCCGCCGAGCGCGAGAGCCGGCCGACCACCGTCATGCCCAGCGCCAGCAGGGCGGTGGCCCAGAGGTAAAACACGTTGAACGCGCCCAGAAATCCGGCGAGTGCCCCGTGCGCGCCGGGCACGAGCATCGCCAGGCTCGGAATCACCGCCTGTATCGCGGTCGGGGTCTCGAACGAGTCTGGACCGCGCACCAAAACAATGATTCCGACGACCAGGGAGTTCAGCCCGAAACCAACGATCGCGACGTTGAGGCTCAGGGCGAAGTACTTTTTGAAGCCGCCGTCACCGTGCGCCACCGCGTTCGCGATCGTCATGCCGAGTGCTTGGACCAGTCCGACGATCAGGAGCCCGACGGGAGCGAATACCCAGAAGAACTTCCCGACGGTCTTCGATATGCTCATCACCATCGCGATCTGCTTCTGCTGCTGATCCGGCGGGAGCTTTGCCGTCGAAGGGTCGGCCGCGAGTTGCGCCGGCAAGGTGAGATCCAGCGCGTGCATCACCGCCGGAATCGCCATAACCGTCCCCGCGATACCCAGCACCGCGCCGACGAGGAAGGCCCAACCCCAGGTCGGGACTTCGCGGAGCCGGCCGAAGGCGGCGCTCGGCGCGACGATGATGTCGACGACGTTGCTGAGGCCGCCGCGGCGGGCCGGCTGGGTAGTTGACGTGCTCAAAGGTCTCTCCCGGAAGAAACGAGCGATGACACCCAGTCCTACCGGGCGACCGGTGACGGTGTTTCGCCGAGTAAGGCTTTGATCCCGAGCTTCCGCTCGACCACGAGGCGGGCCCGCTCCAGGTCACGCTCCCGCATCTCGAGCAATTTGAGGCGCAGATAGGACTGGACGAGCCGGCGGGAGCGCCGGGAGTAGAGCGCCGCGGCCGCGATCCGATGCTCTCGCGCCGGGCTCGGCGGCGGGGTCGCGCGCCGAAGTGGAACCGTGGAGTGCCCGGCCGGTGTCGCGGGCATCGAACAGAAGAGCACCATCAGGGTGCTGGTGAAGATCGCGTCTCTCATGCCGGTCCTTCCCACCGGCGCCGCCTCCCGACTAGGACCTTCCTTGCATCCCGACACCTTCGTCGTCCCGGCCCCGCCGAGCGACCCCTACCTTCGAATCGTGCCGCTCGGCGGCTGCGGCGAGATCGGCCGCAACATGACGGTCATCGAGACCAACGACGACCTCATCGTCGTCGACTGCGGGCTGATGTTCCCCGACGAGGAGATGTTCGGGGTCGACATCGTCATCAACGACTTCACCTACGTGCGCGAGCGCCAGGACAAGTTCCGCGCGCTGCTCGTCACGCACGGTCACGAAGACCACATCGGCGGGATCCCCTACCTGCTGCGCGAGTTTCCCAAGATCCCGATCGTCGGTACGCCGCTCTCGCTGGCGCTGATCCGCGCCAAGCTCAAAGAGCACAAGCCCGGCGAATGGAATGCGCGCGAGGTCGAGCCCGGCGACCGCGTCGAGTACGGCGCGATCGAAGCGCAGTTCATCCACATCAACCACTCGCTCGCGGGCGCGTGCTCGCTGGCGATCCGCACGCCGATGGGCACGGTGTTCCACACCGGCGACTTCAAGTTCGACCAGACGCCGATCGACGGCGATCCCGCCGACTTCGCGTCGATCGCGAAGGTCGGCGACGAGGGCGTCCTGGTCCTGCTCTCCGACTCGACGAACTCCGAGCGCCCCGGCCACACGCTCTCGGAGCGCATCGTCGGGGAGGCGTTCTCGAACATCTTCGCCCGCGCGACGGGGCGGCTGATCGTCACCTCGTTCGCCTCGAACGTGCCGCGTATCCAACAGGTCATCGACCAGTCGAAGCGTCACGACCGCAAGGTCGCTTTCCTCGGGCGCTCGCTGCTCAACGTCGTGCAGTTCGCCCGTCAACTCGGCTATCTCGACATCCCCGAGGGGCTCGTCATCCGGCTCGAAGACGTCGACGATCACCCGGCGCACGAGGTGTGCGTGATGACGACGGGCTCGCAGGGCGAGCCGATGTCGGCGCTGACGCGGCTCTCGGTCCGCGATCACAAGCAGTTCAAGATCGTCCCCGGCGACACGGTCGTGATTTCGGCGACGCCGATCCCCGGCAACGAGAAAGCCGTCTCGCGCACGATCAACAACCTCTATCGGCTGGGCGCGAACGTGATTCACGGCAGCACCGGCAACGCCCATGTCAGCGGCCACGCCTCGCAAGAGGAGTTGCTGCTGATGCTCAACCTGGTGCGGCCGAAGTACTTCATCCCGGTCCACGGCGAGTACCGGATGCTGGTCACGCACGGGAAATTGGCGCAGCAGACCGGCGTCGCGGGCGACAACGTCTTCGTCTCCGAGAACGGCGACGTGCTCGAGTTCACCAAGGACAGCGCCGAAAAGATCGGCCGGACCTACGGCGGCAACGTGATGGTCGACGGCTCCGGTGTCGGCGACATCGGCGAGGCGGTGCTGCGCGACCGCAAGCACCTCGCCGGTGACGGTATCATGATGGTCGTGGTGACGGTCGACGCCGAAGAGGCGCGCGTCGTCGCCGGACCCGACGTGATCTCACGCGGCGTCTACTATCTCCCCGACTCGGGCGACGTGCTCGACGAGCTCAAGGCGAAGCTCAGCGCGATCCTCGCCGAGTGCAGCGTCGAGGGGATCCGCGACATCGGCAACGTCAAGGAGCACATCCGCTCGGGCCTCTCCAAAGCGGTCTTCGAGAAGTCGCGGCGACGCCCCATCGTGATCCCGGTGGTGATGGAAGTCTAAACTTCGGTATTGCCAAGCGGGGGCCCGGGCGTGATACGCTTGCGTGACACAATGTCGCTGCACGAGATCGTCCTGCCGGAGACGAAGCCGGAGACCGAATGGGTTCGCGGCCGGGCGCTCCAAAAGATGAGCCCGAAGTTCCGCCATGGCTCGGTGCAAGGCTTACTCTACATGGCGTTCCGGACTTGGGCCGACGGCGGCGCGCACGGACGAGTCGCCGTCGAGTGGCGCTTCCGCATCGCGCCGCCCGACCGGATCATCCGTCCGCTCGTTCCCGATGTCGGATATCTCTCGTACGATGCGCTCGCCCCAGACGCGTGCGAAGACGACGTCGAGACTCCGCTCGGAGCGCCGACGGCCGCCGTCGAGGTGCTATCTCGCGGCGACCGTCGCGCGGACGTCGCCGATAAGATCGCCACCTATCTCGCCGCGGGGACGGCCGTCGTGATCGTCGTCGATCCTCGCACCGAAACGGTCGCGATGCACGACGCCGATGGTATTCGCGTCGTCAGTGCGGGGGAAATCCTGACGCATACGGCGCTGCCGGGGTTTGCGCTTGACGTCGCGGAACTCTTTGCGCGCGCGAAGCGCTAACGCGAGGTCAGAGGTTGAAGCCGCCGCTGACGTAGCCGCCGAGGTCTAACGTCACGTAGCGGTAGCCGGCGGCGCGGACGCCTTCGACGATCCGCGCGCGGCGCTCGGGATCGGCGGCGGCGGCGATGTCGCCGGGTGGGACCTCGATGCGCGCGACCTCGCCGTGGTGACGGACGCGGCAGGCGCGCAGCCCCGCGTCGTGCACCGCCTGCTCGGCGCGGTTGACTTGGCGCAGCAGCTCGAGCGTGATCGGCGTGCCGTACGGAAAGCGCGAGGAGAGGCACGCGAGCGCCGGTTTGTCCCATACCTCGAGGCCGAGCCGGTGGGCGAGCGCGCGCACGTCGGCCTTGCGCAGACCGGCCTCGTGGAGCGGGCTGCGCACGCCGTGTTCGCGCGCGGCCCGGCGGCCTGGACGCCAATCGCCTTCGTCATCGAGGTTGAAGCCGTCGACGATGTGCGGGATCTCGCGTTCGCGCGCGATCTCGGCGAGCCGGCCGTACAATTCGTTCTTGCAGAAGTAGCAGCGGTTCGCCGGGTTCGTCGCGTACGCCGGGTCGTGCAGCTCGCGCGTCTCGATCACCTCGTGTCGCGCGTCGACCGCGCTCGCGAACGCAACCGCGCCGGCGTACTCGCGTTCTGCGAGCGACTCGCTCCGGGCCGTGATCCCGACCGCGCGCGCGCCGAGCTCCTGCGCGGCGACGTGCAGCACGAGCGCGGAGTCGACGCCGCCCGAAAACGCGACGATGCAGCTCCCGAGCTCGCGAAAGATCGCGCGCAGCCGCGCTTCCTTGAGCTCCAGGTTCGCGCCGGTCTGCTCGATCACCGCGACCCCTCGCCCTCGATCGCGGCGTCGACGGCGCGGGCGATCTCCGGCAGCGGTAGACGCGTTTCGCGCGCGATGCGCAGCAGATCGTCATATTCCGCGCGCGTTCGCGAACGGCCGTCGGAGCCGGCGCGCTTGACCCGCACGGCTCCGTACGGGGTTTCCACCGTCGCGCTGGAGCGCGGCAGCACGTGACGCCGTTCGCGACGGGCGCGCACGCCGATCGTCGTCGTTTCGCTGAGCATCGCGTTCGCAACGGCTTCCTCGTCGATGGGCGGAGCGATCGCGGAGAGCGTGATCGCGGGGCGGCCTTTCTTCATGACGATCGGTGTCAACCACACGTCGAGCGCTCCCGCTGCAAAGATGCGTTCGATCGCGAGCTCGTAGTGCTGCGGCAGCATGTCGTCGATGTTCGTCTCGAGCACGACGACTTCGTCCCAGCCGATCGGTAGGTACTCGCCGTGCCAGGCTGTCGGTTGCGCGGATCCGACGACGACGCGCGTTACGTTCGGGATCGCGAAGTCGCTGGTTCCGGCACCGTAGCCGATGCGTTCGACGACGAGGTCGGGCCGCGGGCCGGGCGTGCCGAGCGTGGTGAGGATCGCGGCGGCGGTCGTCGTCACCAGCTCGCCGTCGACGTCGACGCTGCGCGTCGGCCAGCCGCGCAAGAGCTCTGCGGTCGCCGGAGGCGGGTTCGGGTAGAGGCCGTGCTGCATCCGGATCGAGCCGTTCCCAATCGGAAACGGCGAGCACCGCAGCTCGTCGATCTCCAGCAGATCGAGCGCGACGCACGCCGCGGCGACGTCGAGGATCGCGTCGATCTGTCCGATCTCGTGGAACGCGACTGATTCGGCGGTCGTCCCGTGCGCGCGGGCTTCGGCCTCGGCGAGCCGCCGGTACACCGCGCTCGCGCGCTCGCGCTGGCGCACGCTGAGCCCGCCGCGCTCGACGATCGCCAGCACCTCAGCCAGCGTGCGCGTCCCGCCCCCGGCGTGGCCATGGTCGTGGTGGTCGTCGTCGCCGGGATGATGGTGATGGTGTTCCGCGTCGCCGTCCTCACCCGGCACGAAGAGCCCGGCATAGGTCGCGGCGATTCCGCGCTTGACGACGCGCTGGGGTGTCAGCGTCCAGCCGTCGGCGACGACGGTGCGCAGCGCGCGCTCCAGCGCATCGCGGTCGAGACCGGCGTCGAGGAACGCGGCCAGCAGCATGTCACCGGCGGCGCCGCCAATCATGTCGACGTACGCTATCCTCATGATGCTGCGGACACGATTTTGTGGGCGAGCACCGCGGCGCCGAAGCCGTTGTCGATGTTGACGACCCCGATCCCCGGCGCGCACGACGTCAGCATGCCGAGCAGCGCGGCCAACCCGTCGAACGCGGCGCCGTAGCCGACGCTGGTCGGCACCGCGATCACCGGTGCGCGCACGAGCCCGGCGACGACGCTGGGCAGCGCGCCTTCCATCCCGGCGACGACGATCACCGCGCGGCACGCCGCGAGCTCGCCCAGGACGTCGAAGAGCCGGTGGATCCCCGCCACGCCGACGTCGGTCGCCCGCACGGGTTCGTGTCCGAGCGCGTCGAGGAAGAACGCGACCTCCTCAGCGACCGGCAGATCCGACGTTCCGGCGCAGACGACCGCGATGCGGACGCCGGTCCGCGGCAGCACGCCACGGCGCAACGCTCCGGAGAGCGGTTCGAGCACCGCGTCCGGATACGCCGCGGCGAGCGCGGCGAGCTGGTCCGGCGGGATGCGGCTCGCGAGTGCGAAGCCGGCCCGCGCGTAGAGCGCGCCGACCAGCGCGATGTTCTGCTCGACCGTCTTCCCGGCGCCGAAGATCGCTTCGGGGACGCCGGTGCGGTCGCGCCGCTCGTGATCGAGCCGTGCGATCGCTGAGGTTTCCATACGCGATACCTACCCCGTTAGCTGCGGGGACGCCTCGGGCGGCGTCCAAGAGACGCCCATGGCAGATCGTCGATCGTTCCTGGGCGCCGTTTCCGGCGTTGCTGCTTCCGTGCTGCTCGCCGCGCAAGCCGACGCGCAGACCTCCGCCCCGGCGGCGGTGCCGGCGTCGCCGCTCCCGTCCCCGGCCCCGAGCGGTTCGCCGAAACCGGCCTCGGCGGTGGCGGCCGCGATCGCCGCGTCGATGCGCCGGTTCGATGCGGCGCTGAGCGACAAAGACGTCGACACGATCGCGCACGCGATCGACGACAACCGGCGCGGTGCGGCACGGCTCAACCCGCGTAAGGTGACCGCGCTCAAGAACGCGGACGAGCCGGTGACGCGCTTCTCCGTCGCGAGCCCGGCGCGATGACGCACGACGATCTCGCCTTCTCCGACATCGTTGCGCTGCAGCGGCTGCTGACGGCGCGGACCATCTCGTCGGTGGAGCTCACGGAGCTGTACTTGAAACGGCTCGAGCAGCACGGGCACGTCTTCAATGCGGTCGTCACGATCCTGCACGACCGCGCGCGGCGCGAAGCGAAACGCGCCGACGCCGAGCGCGCCCGCGGCCGGGTACGCGGACCGCTGCACGGCATTCCGTACGGCGTGAAGGATCTGCTCGCCACCCCGGACGCGCCGACGACATGGGGCGCGCAGCCGTATCGTCAGCAGCGGTTCGGGTTCGACGCGACGGTGGTGAAGAAGCTGACCGCCGCCGGCGCCGTCCTGCTCGCGAAGCTGGCGATGGTCGAGCTCGCCGGCGGCTTCGGCTACGGCGCCGCGGATGCGTCCTTCACCGGCCCCGGCCGCACGCCGTGGAACGCGAACTTCTGGAGCGGCGGTTCGTCGAGCGGTCCCGGTATCGCCGTCTCGGCGGCGCTGGTCGGGTTCGCGATCGGCTCCGAGACGTCGGGTTCGATCCTCTTTCCGGCGACCGCGTGCGGGATCACCGGGCTGCGCCCGACCTACGGCCGCGTTTCGCGCCACGGTGCGATGGCGCTCTGCTGGACGCTCGACAAATTGGGGCCGATGGCGCGCAGCGCGCGCGACACCGACCTGATCCTGCGCGTCATCGCGGGTGCCGATCCCGGCGACCCGACGGCGGTCGATGCGCCGTTCGCTACGCCGCGCCGCAAGCTGCGCGTCGCGGTGCTCAAGGATGCGACGAAGGCCTCGATGCCCGCCGTCGCCGCGAACTTCCGAGCGTCGCTGAAGGTGCTGGGCGCGTTCGCCGACCTCGCCGGCGAGGTCGCGCTGCCGAAAGGGCCGTGGGGGCCGGTCGTCGGCACGATCGTCGACGCCGAAGGCGCGGCCGCGTTTCGCGACCTGATCGAGTCCGGCCGCTCGCGCGAGCTGCGCGACGCCGACGACAAGCTCGGCGGCTACGCTGCGTACGCGACGCCGGCGGTCGACTATATCGACGCGCTGCGCCAGCGCACCAAGTTGAACGCGGCGCTGGTGAAAGCAATGGACGGTTACGACGCGGTCGTCTCGCCGACGTTGCCGACGGTGACCTATCCGGTCGGGCTCGGATTCGACAAGGCGTACCCGAAATATCCGGGCGGACCGTCGCTGATCTCGCCCGGAAACCTGGCCGGACTCCCCGCACTCGCACTCCCCAACGGGATGGGCCCGAGCGGTCTGCCGACGTCGCTGGCGTTTCTGGGCCAGGCGTGGGGCGAAGCCGCGCTCACCGCTTTGGGAAGCCGCTACCAGCGCGAGACCGCGTTCCATACAAAGCGCCCGCCGATGCTCCCGCCCACGCGCGCGTAGCGACCGCCGCAGCGAGTGCGAGCATCGTCGCGCCGAGCAGCACGCCGCCGACGAGGTCGGTCACGTAATGCGCGCCGAGCGCGAGCCGTGACCAGAGCACACCGCAAGCCCACAACGCGAGCAGCGGCGCGACAACGCGGCGCACGCCGGGCGGCAGATCGCTGTTCCAGATGAACCACGCCCACAGGCCGTAGACCAGCAGCGCGAACATCGCGTGACCGCTCGAGTACGAGAACGTCGGCTCGTGGATGAGCCTCCAATACTCCGGCCGCGGGCGGCGGAACACGTTCTTGAGCACGTCGTTGAGCTGCCAGGTGATCAGCGTCGTCACCAGCGCGAGGATCACGCGCGCGCGCCAGTTCGGATTGCGGGTCGCGACCATGATCGCGATGATCCCGAGCACGCTCAGTGCCACCCACCAGCACGACGCGGTGAAGACCAGCGCGAGAAACGTCGCCTGCCCGGCGAGTGCGCGGCCGGCCAGGTCGATTCCGAACGGCGGGACGTGCGAGACACTGACGCCGAGCGCAGCATAGAGCACCGCCGCGCCGAGCGCGACGGCGAGGTAGCGGATCACCCCGCGAAGAGATCCGTCTGCGCGGGGCGGCCGAAGCGATCGGCGATTCGTTCCAGCTCCGCCGGGTTCTCGACGATCACGTTGCGCGGCTTCGTCCCCTCGTTGGGGCCGACGATCCCGAACTCTTCGAGCTGGCGCATCACGCGCACCGCGCGCGGGTGGCCGATCGAGAAGCGCGCCTGCAGCGCCGCGGTCGAGCCGACGCCGACATCGCGTTTCGCGACGCGCGCGTCGAGCAAGAACTTCGCGGCATCGTACCAGAGCTCGTCCACCTTGCGTTCTGCGCCGCCGCGCTCGTCGTCCTCGCGGATCGGCGTGATCTCCATCGCTTTCGTCGTGTCCGGCTTCGCCTGGCGCTTCCAGAACTCGACCAGTCGCTCGATCTCGGGCATCGTCACCAGCGCGCCCTGCGCCCGGATCGGCTTGGGTGCGTCGATCGGCAGGTACAGCATGTCGCCGCGGCCGAGCAGACGCTCTGCGCCGCCCATGTCGAGGATCACGCGCGAGTCGACCTGCGAGCTGACGGCGAACGCGATGCGGGACGGGATGTTGGCCTTGATCAGCCCGGTGATCACGTCCACGGAAGGCCGCTGCGTCGCGACGACCAGGTGGATCCCGGTCGCCCGCGCGAGCTGCGCCAGCCGCATGATCAGCATCTCGACCTTCGCCGGCGCGATCAGCATCAGGTCGGCGAGCTCGTCGATGATGACGACGATGTACGGCAGCTTTTCGTCGGGGTACTTGGCGTTGTACTCCTCGATCTTGCGCACGCCGGCCTTGGCGAACCGCTCGTAGCGCAGGTCCATCTCGCGCGTGATCATCGCCAAGGCCCCGGCCGCCATCGACGGATCGGTGATCACCTCGTGCTTGAGGTGCGGGATCCCATTGTAGACGGTGAGCTCGACGCGCTTGGGGTCGATCATCAGCAGCTCGAGCTGGTCGGGGGTGGCGACGACCAGCAGCGAGGCGATGATGCAATTGAGGCAGACCGACTTGCCCGCACCGGTCGCGCCGGCGACGAGCAAATGCGGCATTTTGCCGAGCTCGCCGGTGACCGGCTTGCCGCTGATGTCCTTGCCGAGCGCCATCGTCAGCGGCGGAACACTGCGCGGAATCCCGTCCAGGATCTCGCGCAGCGCCACGATCGAGACCGTCGTGTTCGGCACCTCGATTCCGACCGCCGATTTGCCGGGGATCGGTGCTTCGATGCGGACCGAGGTCGCGGCGAGCGCGAGCGCGAGATCGTCGGCGAGCGAGGAGATGCGCGAGATCTTCACGCCGCGTTCGGGGCGCAGTTCGTAGCGGGTGATCGAGGGGCCGCGCTCGATGTGCGTGACCTTCGCGCCGACCCCGAACGAGGCGAGCGTGTCCTCGAGGACGTGCGCGCGGCTCGCGTCATCGGTCTTCTGAGCCTGCGGCGGATCGAAGATCGCGGTCACGTCGGGTAAGACGTAGGCCTTGCGCGGCGGGACGGGCTCGTACTCGCCGGCGATCGCGAGGACGCTCGCGGCGGCGCGGTCCTGGACGCCGGGTTCGACCCCGCCGGGGCCTTCGTCGCCGGGTTCTTCGGTAACCTCATCGTCGTCGGTTTCAACGTCCTCGTCGTCGCCCTCGTACGATTCGTCGTCGGCTTCTTCGTCATACGCGTCGTCGTCGTCGTCCTCACCGTCGTCGTCCTCATCGGCGTCGGCGAGCACTTCGTCGTAGAAGCGAACCGGTTCGGACTCGACCACCGTGTGCGTCGGCGCGGGAATCTCGGTCGCGATCGCACCCGCGGCGAGGGCCGGCGCGGCCGCGCGCGGCAGCAGCGCGGGGAGATGGAACGCCTCGCGCAGGGAGGTCGGCCGTGGCGGCGCGAGCGCGCCCTTCGCGAGCGACGCGGCTTTCGCCGCGGGCTGCCGCAGGGCGGCGAGGCGCATGACGCACCAGCCGATCAGCTTTTTCAGACTGACGCCGGTGATCGCGACGGTCACTGCGAGCGCGGCGACGATCAGGACGATCCAACCGCCGGCGTCTCCGAGCAGCGCGCGCAGCGCGCCGCTGAGCGCGCCGCCGAGCAACCCCCCGTCGCGCCCGGCGGCGGCGATCCCCGCGTCGATCGCGACGAAGTACGCGCAGGCGGCACCGCCGAGCGTCGCGATCATCTTCGGCACGTTGATCTCGAGGAACACGATCGCCGCAACGAGCGCGATCAGCAGGACGAAGAGTCCCGCGCCGATCCCGAATAGCGCGTGGAGCGCGTGCGCGATCGCACCGCCGACGACGCCGGTGCGCGCCGGCGGCGCGACGAGCGCGACGCCGAGCAGCAATGCAAAGCCGAGCGCCGCGATACCGGCGACCTCGAGGTTCCAGCGCATCCCTGCGCCGGTCTTGCGTCGGACCGGAGCCATCACATCCGACTTCCCGGCGCATGGGGTTCCTCACCTGTGCCGGAGCGCGTCCGGCGCAGATCGGGGGCTACGGCGAGGGGCTCATCTTCGGAGCAGGGGTGAATGCGGGGCCGGCCGGCGCCGCGGGCGGCGCGTTCAGCTTCGCGAGCATAGCGTTCGCCGCGTCCAGGATGTCTTTCGCGGCATCGTAATAGAGTGACTTGCGGTTGTCTTTGGTGTCGCTGCCGGACGTGGCCGTCATGTTGCCGCGCCAGTCGTAGACCTCCGACGCGAACCGCTTGCTGGTCTCGAGGACCCCTTTGGCGTCGCTCGGACGGTTCAGCGCCAGCAGCGCGCGCGCTTCGACGACGCCGAACGACGCGAGACGCACGTAGGCGTAGTGCACGCCGGGCTCGACGTTGCCGTTGGAGAGCTGACGTTTCTGGCACGAGTCGTACGCGCTCACGACGGCATGCGCCGCGTCATAGACCTTTTGCGGCGGGTCGGCCTGCGTCAGCTGCGAGAACGCGTTGACGTACTGCGACGCCTCGGCGCACTGAGAGTCGGAGAAGGCGGCACCGGCGGGCGTTCCGGGAACGATCGAAACGGCCAGCGCCATGAGGGCGAGTACACCCGGTAGAGATCTCATGATGCCGGAACGTTCGTTCCGCCGGTTCCGTGCCCTGGCAACGGCGGACACCGAACGTTCGGTCGCGAACCGGCCGCGTCGTGCCGAAGCCAACGATCGTCGTCCTCGAAGGCGACCAGACCGGACAGGAGCTGCTGGTCGAATCGCTCCGCGTCTTGGCGCCCGACGTCGTCGGGCTCGAGGTCGACCTCGAGCGCTACGATCTCTCGCTCGAAAAGCGTCGCGAGACCAAGAATGCGATCGTCCACGAGGCTGCCGCCGCGATGAAGCGGACGAAGCTCGGCCTCAAGGCCGCGACGATCACGCCTGAAGCCAAAGACGACGTCGGCTCACCCAACGCCATCCTGCGTCGCGCAATCGACGGCAAGGTGATCGTGCGTACCGGCCGCCGGATACCCGGCGTCCGCCCGGTCGCCGGGATCCACGCGCCGATCTCGGTCGTGCGGATGGCGGTCGGCGACGCCTACGGCGCCAAAGAATGGCGCGAGCGAGAGGGCGACGACGAGGTGGCCTATCGCACCGAGCGCATCGAGCGCTCGGTTTGCCGGGTCGTCGCCGAATACGCGTTCTTCCACGCCCGGCGCACCGGCGCGAAGGTGTTCGGCGGGCCGAAGTACACCGTGAGCCCGGTGTACGAAGGGATGCTCAAGGAAGAGATGGATGCGGCGGCGGCGCGCTATCCCGACGTCGTCTACGAGCCTCAGCTCATCGATGCGACGTACGCGCTGCTGATCTCGACCGCCGGCGATCCGATGGTGATCCCGACGCTCAACCGCGACGGCGACTGCATGTCGGACTTGGTGATGCAGCTGTTCGGCTCGATCGCCGGTGCCGAGTCGACGCTGATGTCGTTCACGCCCGACGGAAAACCCGACGTCGTCATGACCGAAGCGCCGCACGGAACCGCGCCGCGCCTCTTCGGGAAGAACGTCGCGAACCCGATGGCGATGATCCTGGCGATCGCCGCGCTCTTGACGTTCGTCGACGACCGCCGCGCGACGAACGCGTCGCGCGCGCTCTACGAGTCCGTCCTCGAGACGGTGCGCGAAGGGACCGCGACCAGCGACCTCGGCGGACACGCCTCGACCAGCGACTTCACCGACGGCGTCATCGCGAAGGTCAAGACCAAGCTCGACGTCTGGTCGAGCCTCTAACGTGATCGCTGCGATCGCGCGGCGCGCCGCCGGACCGGCTGCCGCGCTATGGCTCGTTCTTTCGGCCGCGGCCGGTGCGCAGAGCGCGCGCGCGCCGATCGAGCTGCAGGTCGACGCGTCGCGCGCGGTGCAGGGGCTGCCCTTGGTGCACGAGGTGATCCCCGTTGCCGCCGGGCCGCTCACCCTGGTCTATCCGAAATGGATCCCCGGCGAGCACGGGCCGAACGGTCCGATCCAGAACCTCGCCGGGCTGACGCTTCGCGCCGGCGGCGCGACGCTGCCGTGGCGCCGCGACGCTGCCGTGGCGCCGCGACGCGGTCGATCTCTACGCCTTCCACGTCGACGTCCCGGCCGGCGCGACCTCGCTCGACGTCGCGTTCGAGTACCTCGGCGCGCAGACCGGCAGCAACAGCGTCGCGCGGTTCTCGACGCCGAACATGTTCACGCTGACCTGGAACAAGGTCGTCCTCACGCCGCAGGCGCAGGACTATTCGACGGTGATGCTGAGCCCGGCGCTGCGGCTGCCGTCGGCGCAATGGAAGTACGCGACCGCGCTCGAGCTCGCGTCGGCGAACGGCGCCGATCTCGCGTTTCGGCCCGTCTCGCTCGAGATGCTCGTCGACTCGCCGCTCGACGCCGGGGTGAACGAGCGGACGCTCGACCTTGGCACGTGGGACGGTGCGCCGGTGACGCTGGCCGCGTTCGCCGACACGCCGGAGCAGCTCGCCGCCAGCGAGAAAACGCTGCAGAAGCTGCGCGATCTCGTCGTGCAGATGCGCGCGCTGTATCGCAACCGTCATTGGGACCACTACACGTTCCTGCTCACCGTCAGCGACGTGATGCCCGGCCAGGGCGTCGAGCACCACCAGTCCAGCGACAACGGGACGGCCGGCGGCTATCTCACCGAGGAGGACGCGCTCACCGGCGGCGGCGACCTGCTCGCGCACGAGTTCAACCATTCCTGGAACGGAAAGTACCGCCGTCCGGACGATCTCGCGACACCCAATCTGCAGGTTCCGATGATCGACGACATGCTGTGGGTCTACGAGGGGATGACGCAGTACTACGGTAACCTGCAGGCGGAGCGCGCCGGGCTGCGCACCCGGCAGCAGTGGCTCGACGCGCTGGCGCTCAGTTATGCGTCGTACGATTCGGAGCGCGGGCGCTTGACGCGAGCGCTCGTCGACACGGCCACGTCGTCGCCGTTCCTCTACCGCGAACGCGGAGCGTGGGCGTCCGAGCGGCGCGGCGTCGACTACTACGGCGAAGGCGAGCTCATGTGGCTGGAGGCGGACGTGCTGATCCGCACGCGCTCGCACGGCAAGCACTCGCTCGACGACGCGGCGCGCGCCTTCTTCGGACGCGGCCGTGACACCGGTCCGCAGGTCGTGACGTACACGCGCGACGACATCGTGGCCGCGCTCGCCGCGGTCGAGCCGTACGACTGGCGCGCGTTCCTGGCCCGGCACGTCGACGCGGTCGCGCCGCACCCGCCGGACTTTCTCACCGGCGGCGGCTACCGGCTCGTCTTCGGCGACGCGCCGAGCGCGTACGAAAAGCTGCAGAGCGCGCGCCGCAAGACGATCGACCTGCGTTACTCGCTCGGGATCGTCGCGAACCGTGAGGGCACGATCGCTGACGTCCTGCCCGACTCGGTCGCGTTCCGCGCCGGGATCGGTCCGGGCGAGAAGATCGTCGCCGTCAACGACCGTGCGCTCACCGGCCAGCCGCAGCTTGACGTGGCGCTGCGCGAAGCAGGCAGCGGTGCGCCGGTGCGATTGCTGCTGACCGCGGGCAACGTCTACCGCACCGTCGCGCTCGACTACCGCGGCGGACCGCGCTATCCGCACCTGGCCCGCATCGACGGCACCGCCGATCTGCTCGGCGCGATCGCGAAGCCGCTCGCCGCCGCGCCGTAACTACCTCTTGGCGAACCGCTCGGAGCGGGTGTGCTGGGGCAAGCGCTAGCGCGATGCTGCGATGCACATCACGCCGGCGAACGCGACCGCAACGCCCAGCCATTGGACGCGCCCCAGCCGCTCGTGCAGGACGAGCGCGGCGAGCGCCACCGTGCCGGCCGGGTAGAGCGAGGTGATCACCGCGGCGATGCTGAGCGGCCCGGTGTGCGCGGCTAGCACGTAGAGGATGTTCGCGCCCATGTCGAGCCCGCCGGCGAGGACGACCGTCCGCAGCCCGGGGCGGGCGACCCGCAGCGGCCGGCGCCCGGCCAGCGCGAAACCGCCGAGGATCGCGAGCGAGCAGAGGCGCGTCCCG
>OCZT010000842.1_pt1 | contig 31257 bp, 27 predicted proteins | sample 1539031 | NCBI WGS metagenome assembly OCZT01 (sample SAMEA3539308, study PRJEB22396) | soil metagenome | biome: tundra; feature: field; material: soil | place: USA | collected 2010-05 | depth 0.15 m | reverse complement strand
CATGGCGTGGGCGGTGCGCGAGGCCGCGAGCCAGTCTGAAATATCCGCCCACGCGGCGTCGGCCTCGTCCAGCATGCCGGTGACCTGGTGGAAGGCGATTCCGCAGCGGTTGAAGACGTTCGAGATTTCGGGCATAGAGCAGGCCTGGCAATGCGCCAGCCACTCGCCGGTCATCGCGGTGCGGTCCTTCATGCGGTTGAAGGCCGCGTAGTCGATGGCTGCTTCAGGCGAGAGGTTGAGCAAAATGACGGGTACGTTGGCGCGGCGCACCACCGGCAGCACGGTCGAGGAAAGCGCATAGGTGGCTACATGCAGAAAGATCAGATCGACGTCGCTCTGGCGGAAGGCATGGCCGGCGGCCTCAGCCTTCTCCGCGGAATCGATGAGGCCGAGGTTCACCACCTCCGCCCCTTGAGTTTCGAGCTTCGCCGCGATGCGGCGGTTGTAGCCCTCAAGCCTCTCCTTGAGGCCCGCGAACTGATCCCAATAGGTATTGAGGCCGGCGCTGAAAAGGCCCACCCGGTGCCGCTGACTTACGCTTGCCAAGTCGCTGTATGTCATCTCAGGTAAAAAGGATACGCCACGGCCCTTGCGATTGGAAACGTGAATGCTGCCCAGGGTTGGCCTTGCATAATTGCATGTTTGTAATTACAATATTGACGTGACAGGAATCCGGTTCGAGTGGGATGAGGCCAAAAACTTCGCCAACCAGCGCAAGCACGGCGTCAGCTTTGACGAGGCGAGCCAGGTCTTTTTGGATCCGCTGCATATAGTTGTTGCCGATCGCGTGATAGATGGGGAGCAGCGCTGGCAGGCTCTGGGAATGGCGAGAAAGGCTGGGGGAAGCCTCCTGTTGCTGGTGGTTGCTCACACCGTTCGTGAAGATTTAGAGCAGGGCACATTCAATGAAGTAGTTCGCATTATCTCGGCTCGACGGGCTGTTCCGGAGGAGAGAACAAGTTATGAAAGCGAAAACTATTAGTTACACGCTGGAGACATTGCCGGAACTGACAGAAGTTCAGATTGCCAATCTGAAGGCACTCGCGGCGCGGCCTGATAGCGAGATCGACATCAGCGACATTCCAGTGTTGTCGGCGGAACTGTGGAAGAAGGGAATCCGCGGCCGCTTCTATCGTCCAGTCAAACGGCAAATCACCGCGCGCGTGGACGCCGATGTGCTGGAGTGGCTGAAGGCGCAGGGAAAAGGCTACCAGTCGCGGATTAATGCGATTCTGCGGCGGGAGATGCTGGCGGCGCACCGGGCGGCGGCCAAGTAGGTTAGGTGCGCGCACCCCATCCTTGCGAGGTGTTTATCGCAAGGACAGGAAGCCGCCAACCTCAACCCGCCCGGCCTGCCTGGGTTGCGGCTTCAACCTCGACCAGCTTGCCGGTCTTCACGTCATAAATGTAGCCGTAGATCGGAATCGAACACGGCACCAGCGGATGGTTCCGAATTCGCAGAACATCGTCCAGCACGGACTGCTTCTGATCCGGAATGGTGAGCCACTCGATAAACTGGGCTGCCCGGGACCCCGGCCCTTTGCCCACATCGCGAAAACCCTCTGCGGTCAGCGCCGCAGTCTCCAGGCTGCTGTCGAGCAGTCCGCGCATCGCCTCGTTGGTAAAGAACTCCATGCCGCAGTTGGTGTGATGGATGACAAAAAATTCCTTGGTTCCCAGAAGCTTGTAGCTGATCACCAGGGAGCGGATCGCGTCGTCGCTTGCCCGTCCGCCGGCGTTGCGGATTACGTGCGCATCGCCTTCTGACAGGCCCGCATACTTTGCCGGATCAAGCCTTGCATCCATGCAGGTGAGCACGGCAAAGTGACGCGCCGGCGGCAGAGCGAGATTCGCCTTCTCTCCAAAGGTTGCGCTGTACTTCTGGTTGGCGGTTAAGACCTCACTGAGGACAGTACTCATAGGTTTCTCCTGTTCGATTGGAATTTGCTTGGTTAGGGGAAGCAACGCGGCCTGAGCAATCATTCAGGCCAGGGAAGAACATTCCGGCATCGCCACGCACCACGCGGGCGCATGGCAGGGATTGTGGTTCTTGGGAATCGCGGGATGAGTGATGTAACTGCGCGGAGTTCTCTTCAGGGGACGGTGTTACTGCTCACCCAGCTTTTCAGCAGGATCAACAACAGCAGCAGAGAAGAGTGCCAGTCATCATTGGGAAAGCGTAACTCATAGCTGGATGGCAGTCAATCTGGAACCAGCACACAATTGCCTGGTGTTCTGGGTCCCGTCCGTCGCGTCGTTATGCCGTCGCCGCGTCCGCCACCGACTGCAACCCGCGCGCTTCGATCTCGAATTCGCGGATTTTGTATTTCTGGATCTTGCCGCTCAGGGTTGCCGGGAACTCGGTGACGAAGCGGACGTGCTCGGGGATCTTGTAATAAGCGATCTGGCCCTTGCAGAACTCCTTGATCTCTTCTTCCGTGGCTTCTACGCCGGACCGCAAACGCACCCAGGCGGCGACAATCTCGCCGAGGCGGGCGTTGGGGATCCCGACTACCTGCGCCTCATCCACCTTTGGATGGGTATAGAGGAACTCCTCAACTTCGCGGGGATAGATGTTTTCTCCGCCGCGAATAATCACGTCTCTGCTGCGGCCGGTGAGGTGGATGCAGCCGTCGGGGTGCATGATGCCCAGGTCGCCGGTGTGCAGCCATCCGTCTTCCTTGATGACTTGCGCGGTGCCCTCGGGGTCGCCGTCGTAGCCTTTCATCAACGCGTAGCCGCGGACGCAGACTTCGCCCTGCTCGCCGATGGGCAGTTGTTGGCCGGTAACACTTGAGGCAATGGCGATCTCGGTTTGCGGCATGGCGCGGCCAATGGTGGAGACGCGAATCTCGATGGTGTCGTCGGCGTCGGACATGGTGACTACGGGCGAGGTTTCGGTCTGGCCGTAGGCGATGACCAGTTCGCGGCAGTGCATTTCGTTGAGCACGCGCTTCATCAGTTCGACGGGGCAGGGCGCGCCGCTCATCATGCCGGTGCGCAGGCTGGTGGTGTCAAAGCTGGCAAAATCAGGCAGCGCCATCTCCGCCACGTACATGGCGGGAACTCCGTAGACCGAGGTGGCGCGCTCGTCGTGCACGGCCTTGAGCGTGGCCCGCGGGTCGAAAGTCCAGTTGGGCAGGATGATGGCGGCGCCGGTGTTGAGCGCGGACATGGTGCCGATGACGCAGCCATAGCAGTGGAACAAAGGCACCGGGACAACGATGCTGTCCTTCTCGGTGTAGTGGAAGCCCTGGGCGAGGAACTGGCCGTTGTTGACGATGTTGTGGTGGGTGAGGAGAACGCCCTTCGGTAATCCGGTTGTCCCGCTGGTGTACTGGATATTGGCGACATCGTCCACGGCAACGTGATCGGGTAGCTCTCCCGGTGCGTCCAGCAGAGCCAGCCACGCAGGCGAGTCGAAGTAGATGGTGTGGGCCAGCTCAAGATTCAGCCCGTGGCGTGCGCGGTTCAGAATATCTTCGTAGTCGGCGCGCTTGTCTGTGTGCCACAGGAACAAGGCCTTCATGCGCGAGCGCTGCAGCGTGAACTGCAGTTCGTGGGAGCGGTAGGCGGGGTTGACGTTGACCAGCGCCGCTCCGGCCCGCGCGCAGCCCATGTGCATCATGATCCACTCAATGCAGTTGGTAGACCACAGGCCTACGCGGTCGCCCCTGCGTATGCCGAGCGACCAGAGGCCTCGAGCCACGCGGTCCGCCTCGTCGCTCAACTGCCCCCAGGTCAACCGTTTGCCCTGATGGCACGAAGCGACAGCCAGGCGATCGCCAAAGCGGCTGGCGGTGCGGTGCAGAAGCGCACCGATGGTCAGGTCTAGCAGCGGCCGGCTCGGCCCCCGTGTGTAGCTCAAACTGCAAAGGTCTTCTTCAACAGGCATGCTGCGGCTCTAAGACACGAATCGAAGTTTACACCCCGCTACCCTGCGGGAAAATGTGACGCCGCCCACGAGTGCCCGGACAGTTTAATCAAGCGAGTCAGAAAGTACTTTCCGGGCCTGAACAGGCTACGGAAAAACTCAGTTGCTTTGAAAGAACGCGGCTTTAGCCGCCGAGGGAAAGCAAATTGTTGAAAATACTTTCCCTCAGGGGCTAAAGCCCGACTTTCCTTTTTGCTATCAGGCGGCGCGGCTGAAGCCGCGCCCTTTCAAAACGGGAACATTGCTCGTCCAACACGAGTTTTTCCGCAGGATGTAAAGCCCGATTCAACTTTGTTAGCTCTATGCGGGGGATGAATCCCCCGCCTCCCTCCAGATCGCGTCTTCTGCCCCTGTTGACGCAGGCCGAGCTACTTCTCCGGCGTCACCCACTGGCCGGTTTTGGCGGAACGGAAGACAGCTTCAATCACCGCCATGTTCTTGATTCCCATTTCCAGCGTGACGGGCACATCGCGGCCTTCGATGATGGCTTTGGAGAACGCGTCGCCCTGCAGCGTGTACTGATCGCACAGCGGAAAGGTCTCGGTCTCGATTCCGGCGCCCGTCTTGTCGCCGGCGCTGTCGATGAACAGGCGCATGGGTCGGTCCGGCATGGCGTTGAAGGGGATTTCTATTTCAATGCGGCCCTTGGTGCCGATGAAGTGCACTCTCTGGTAGGGGACCACCTGGGTGCTGCATGTGAAGACGGCCTGGCCATTCGGGAAGTCGAGAATGGCGGAGGCGAGGCGGTCGGTTTTGAAGTTGGGATCGAACTCGATGAGTCCCACCACGCGCGTCGGTTCCTGTGCGAAGCCGGTGCGCGCTGCCTGGATGCAGTAGCAGCCGATGTCGAGCATGGCGCCGCCGCCGCAGTCGGCGCGATTGCGGATGTTGGCCGGGTCGACGTTGAAGTAGCTGAAGAAGGCAGAGACGGCGCGCAGTTCGCCGATGCGGCCCTCGGCAATGAGCTGCTCGGTGCGCAGCCATTGCGGATGGCAGCGAATCATGAACGCTTCGCCGATTCTGACCCCGGTGCGGGCGCGGACGGCGAGCAGCGTTTTGGCCTCGGCCACGGTAAGGCTGAGAGGCTTTTCACAGAGAACGTGCTTGCCCGCCTCCGCCGCCTTGATGGTCCACGGGATATGAAGCTGGTTGGGCAGCGGGTTGTAGATCACGTCGATGTTCGGGTCGGCAAGCAGTTCTTCGTAAGAGCCGTAAGCCGTGGGAATGCCCAGTTCGCCGGCCGCCTTGCGGGCCTTGGCCAGATCGCGGGAGGCAATGGCGCTGATGGTGGCATACTGGCACCGCATCATGGCGGGCAAAACCTGCTTGGTACCGATAGCGGCGGTGCTGAGTACTCCCCAGCGAAGTTTGTTTGACATGCGAACCATGATAAACGCACTGGGGCGTCAAAGTTTGGCTCGGCGGCTGAAGTTTCATTGGTTTAGAGAAGCTGGATGGTGGCGACGCTGATTTCATCTCCGCATGACCAAGTCTCGTTCGACGCTATCAGCGGCATTTACATGGCCAATGCTGCGACCGCGCCTACACGTGAAGCACTCCCCGAACTTCAAAAGGCTCAATCTCTTATTGGTGATGGTTTGAAGGCGACTGAAGACAAGCAATACGAACAAGCCATTCGCACGTTCAAAAATGCCATCGGGATCGATCCAAAGAATGCCGCTGCCTGGCACGGCTTGGGATCGCGCACTTGCTCTTGGGTCAGACCGAGGAGAGTGTTGTGGATTTTGAGGAAGCCGTCAAGTACGATCCTGCCAAAGACGGGTTCTGGGTATCGCTTGGACTAAGCTATCGGATACTGAAGAAGTACGAAGAGGCGTTGTCGGCGCTCCAGGAAGCCGTCGGGATTAACCCGTCCGATGCTACTGCGTGGCTGTTTCTTGGGAAGACCTACGATGCGCTGCACAGCTATGATCAATCGCTTCGTTGCTACAAGAATGCAACCGTGAATGGACCCAATGATGCGGAGGCGTGGTACGAGCTAGGTCACGTAACCAAGAACGAGGATGAATCCATCGCTGCATTCAGTCGGGCGGTTTCGATAAAACCTGATTATGTGGAGGCATGGACATCTCTTGCTCTCGCCTTTGACACCGAGAAGCGATATGGTGATGCAATTGCGGCCTGGAAAAAAAGGCTAGCGTTAAAGTCCAACGCCGCATACCTGACTGATGCCAGAGCGTGGTGGTTCATCGGGGGTGCATACGAGAATCAGAATGACCTAAAGAACGCGGAACAAGCATATCTTGAGGCGCTGCGAATTGAGCAGGCGCTACCCAATCACACAAATAACGACAATGAGCTTATAGGAAACATCTTCGAGGCCCTCTACCTGACTTATGCGAAGATGGGAAAACATCGTGAATCGGAAACATATCGGAAGAACTTTGTTTGGTGGGAACAGAATATGCCGAAGTGACCATTTTGAGGGTCCTAGGACACTGCGCGACCGGCTTTCCGTTTGCGCCCTTGGGGGGAATCTTTAATACCGAGCGTAAACTGGATGCAAGATAAGAAGCCCCGTCTGTCAGGGCAGGGCCTCCGGCTCGCTAGCGCACACACGCGAATCATCGCATGGGGTGTGCCAGGATGCAACACGATTTCACTGAGAGTACGACCGTATCGGCTGCTCATACGACTCCCGAACCACCTTGCATTTCCCAAGAGGCGGCGGAACGAACAGATGCCCACAGGGAAGGATTCCGTCAACGTCTCCTGAGCGCAGGGTATTATCGACTGCTCGTGTGGTTGTACCCACGCCCATTGCAACGTGCAATTCTACGGGAGTTCCGCAGCCTGATACTGCGCATTCAAATCTTGCGCAAAACCAAGCTGCATATAGCCGGTAACCTTCGTAATCCTCGTCTGTTCTTGCACGCCACCGAATATCCGCCTTCGTGTGAATGTGAACGCGCTTGCATTCGGGACACAGAATCAATGCTTGCCACGCATCCGTGGGCCACGGCATTGGATCAGGCTTTGTTTTGGGAGGGTTGGGATATGGGAGCAACAGCCCACCGCTGTAAAGGCGGCAATTCGTGTTGCTGCAAAAGAGCAATGGGCAATACGGCATAGCTTCCCCGGATTCGCTACCCACTATAACGCCTACCCCATCCGCGATTCTGGGTCCGAGAATCCAACTGGGCCGGATTCCAAATTTTGGACCCGCAGGGCTTCCCATTCCTCAGGCAAGCGGGGGATACGTCTTGGAACTCTCAGCGGTGGCCCTGGCAGGCTGCCGGTGAGGTTCGCGGCCCTCGGGTTAGCCTTCTCCTCTTCACGGTTGACCTTTGGTCCTTCCAGCCTCCAGGACTGCGAGACCATCACTGTGACCGCGCTCCGTGGCGGCGGAACTGAGAAATTTGGACTGCCGCAGGGGCGCGAGTTGTTGTTTTTTTCAACCCGTGCCCGCAGTGTGAGCACGGCTCCGTTAAGCCGCAGGAAAATGGAAGGGCGATCTTGCTAAGAAGAGCGGACTCCAAGGGGCTGGCGCAAAGGGAAGCGACAGACGCGCAGTCCCACACAGGAGGATAGAAACTACTGTAGGCAATGGGGCGGGGTTGGCGATAGTAAGGCACGTCTGGCTCTGCGCAGAGTCCGGTCGTTCGGTTTGCTGGTTCCTGGCAGATCAGGAAGGAAATGCTCAAGCCTGTGAATGTGCCAGTCACCGTAAGCATCATTCATCGCCTTCAGGCAATACTCAGGGCCGAGGCTATGGACTGCGTAGGGAGCGACAAGAACACTGTCATGGCTCTCGCCTGCTCCAGAGCCACGCCCGACGATCCCGCGCCAGATTGCCTCGATAGGCTCCTGTGGGATGCGTGCACGGGAAGCCAGTAAGATGTGGAAGTGCCAAGGGACGCGCAAGCCATTTAAGCAAGGTTTCGATTCCTGTCCAGCCACATAGCACACATTTGCCCTGGAGAATCTCTCTAACTGATTTGCGAACTGTCGAAGCTTGCCAACAGCGGTCTCCGCTCGAATGTTCCCGGAAAAGGTGGCGGTGACGAACCATTGCCATGGGATAGGGCGGAGCCATTGACAAACAGCATCTACTGCTTGCCTGTCCCGAGGTGAGAGGTTGAAGCGCCGATAAGGGTTTGATTCTCTCATGCCTTGCTCCAAGCTTGCATGTGAGCGCAGCTTTCCTGTCATGTTTGCACCTCGTTTACGATGGGGTGAGTTGTTTCCTATAAGGAATTGGTACGCTCGGGGAGCGGATGTTCCACCTCTCAGAGCGGGCGATTTGCGTCCCGGCCAGAGACCCCTTGCGGTTGAGGGTTGGGGTTTAGAAGGCCAGAAAGCTATGCAGCAGCTTGCTGTTTCGCCCTCGTTGCGGTTGTGCTTTGCGCTCTGGCTGCGGGTTCCATGCGGGCGGCAACCCGCGAGCGAATCCAATCAGTAATTTCAGACTCGATCCAGCCAACACTCCGGGGACCAAGAGGGATAGAGCGGGGGAATCGACCGTTTGCAATTGCTTGATACAGACTGCTGCGGCCTAACCCCGTGAGACTCTGAACTTGACCTCGACGAATTACTCGGATACTTTCAGACATTAGTGGTCTCCTTTGAACTAAATATCCCACAGTGTTACTTATCCGTCAAAGCACAATACCACGCAAACCCTGTAATCATAGGGGTATGAAGCATGTTATCGTTGCAGATTCTGTAACAATGTCGGGGGTATGTTAATGGACAATCAACCTCTATTTATTACTAGATAAAGCGTTGCAGTTACCATCAATTTGCGTTGACGTTGCAGCTAAGAACCAGCGTGTGGCCTGTGGAAAAATATTTTCAGAGATGGACGAAGCCTAATCGATTCCGAAGCCAGTGTTCTGACATCGTGTTTTGCGGTGTAGCGACGATAGCATCACAGCGGGTGACAGTTTTGTCGAATTCTTGGGCGGACGATTATTAATCGATTCACCCGTCGAATCGACAACATACTTACGCAGCGGACCCATGGAACGGAAGAACCACCCTGCCGCGTTGTGTGCGTTCCAGATAATCTGCCCAGGCTTGCATCATCTTGGCCCGTGGCTCCAAGTACAGGGCATGGTTATAAGCAGCACTCACAGCGTTGCGCGGAGCGTGGGCAAGCTGCAATTCTATGTGGTCGTGGGCGTATCCCTGTTCGTGAAGGATGGTGGAAGCTAGCCCGCGAAAACCGTGGCCGGTCATGCGGCCTTGGTAGCCCATGCGCTTCAACGCCCCCAAGATTGTGTTGTTGCTCATCGGCTTTGTGGCGACGCGATCACCGGGGAAGAGCCATTCACTTGCCCCGGTCAGCGTGTGGAGCATTTCTAGAACCTCGATTGCTTGTGTCGCCAATGGAACAATGTGCGGGTCTCGCATCTTCATGCGCTCTGCGGGAATGTCCCAACGAGCAGCCTCCATGTCGAATTCTGACCACTTGGCTCCGATAAGTTCGCTGGTGCGCACAAACGTCATGGCCATTAGTTTCATCGCCAACCGAGTAACGTGCGTCCCCTGATAGACCTCTATGGCTCTCAGCAGGTTGGGCAAGTCCTTGGCATCGATCCTGGCAAGGTTGGTCTTGTGAGTTGGCCTCAAAACGTCAGCAGGTTTGAATTCACTTGCCGGATTGCGCTTCGCATAGCCGTGGGCAATCGCATAGCGAAAAATCTGTCCGACATTCTCCAGCGCCCGCTTGGCCAAATCTGCCGCGCCCCGTGCCTCAATCGCCTTGACCATGGCCACCAATTCAGGAGCTTCAATCGCAGCAATCGGTCGCGTGCCAAGTAGGGGCAGAATATTGGCTGCCATACGCCGTCGAGTCGCACCCACATGCTGGCGGCTCTTCTCTGCCTGCCAATGCTCGAACCAAAGTCCCGCGATAGTCTGGAACGAATTCTCGGCTGCAATCTTCTCAGCGGTCTTTGTGGACTTCCGCGCCGCCATCGGGTCAAGGCCGATGGCGAGCAACTTTCGAGCCTCGGCGTGACGCTCTCTTGCCAGTGCGAGGGACACAGCCGGGTACTTGCCGAAGGACATGAGCTTCTCTTTGCCCTCATGCTTGTACGCCCAACGCCAGAGCTTTCCTCCAGTCGGGGTGACCCAGAGGTAGAGGCTAGCGGCATCGCTCAAGCGGTATGGTTTCTCCGCTGGCCGGGCCTTCCGAACTTCCGTGTCCGTAAGTGGCATTTTCATCCTCCCCAAAATCCCCAACTGAGAAGTACCCCCCGATCAAGAACGCAATACCCCGAAAAGTACCCCCCGCAGGGATTGGCTCTCATGGTACACCTCTGGACGCGGAAAGACGATACCCCCTGCGTTTACAGTGGTTTCTCTGCGGAGTCTTGGATGTCCTTGGAAGTCTTGAATCAGGTACTTGGTGGGCGGTGCAGGACTCGAACCTGCGACCTCCTGCGTGTGAAGCAGGCGCTCTAACCGACTGAGCTAACCGCCCCTTCGAAGCTCTTGCGAGGGTTGGCGGCCGTTGCGCCAGCGGGGCTTCCCGTAGGTTAGAGTAACACCAGCAGGGCTTTGCGGCCAACCTGGGCGGCGTAGCCTTGACCTTCAACCAACCTCGATGCGCTTTGGAGCCAAACGGAATCGACCTTCAGCCAGCTTACCCCATGATGGGGAGGCGGTCCTGCGCCCGGTTTCGAGGCTGGGGGACCTTGAACTGGCGGGCGGCGGGCTAGTATATGGCGCTGTGGCCGCTTTGGCGGCTTTGTCCAACGAGCCCCGGCCCGGCAAGCACGCAAACCCTGCCGAAAGTGCAGATTCCGGGTCAAAGGCTGCCGGGCAAAATGCGCCGGAAATCGAGCAGGAAAATGACTCTGAGGCGCAACCTTCCGCGGCGGATGGGGTTCCAGAAGATATGGCAACCATGGCGCTTGACAATTCGGCCCTGGGTGCGAACTCAGCCGAACTGCTGAACTCGCCGCCATACGCCGGACCAGACTCGACTGCTGCAGGTTTAATACCGGCGGGGGGAGTCGAACTGGACCCGGCGAGCGACGCGGCGATCATGCTGCGCGTGGCCCGGGGCGACGAGGCGGGCTTCAATTATTTGGTCCAGAAGTACCACCGGGCAATGATTCATTTTCTCTTCCGCATGGTGCGCAACCAGGCCGTTGCCGAAGAGATGGCGCAGGAGGTTTTCCTGCGCGTTTACCGCTCGCGCGAGAGCTATCGGGCAGAGGCCAAGTTCACCACCTGGATCTACCGGATTGCCACCAACCTTGCGGTGAACCTGGCGCGTGACACCAAGCATGAACGGTCGGCGCAGACCATTTATCTGGACGCACCGGACCCGGAGAGTGGCACGATGCCCGACGTGGCCGACGACGAACCTTCGGTGGAGCAGCGCCTGATGCGCGACGAACGGATGGCCGCGATTCGCAAGCATGTGATGGCCCTGCCGGAACGTCAGCGGATGGCGGTGCTGATGCACAAGTACCAGGGGATGGACTATCGGGAGATTGGAGAGGTGCTCAAGTTGAGCGAGTCGGCTACCAAGTCGCTCCTCTTCCGCGCCTACCAAACGTTGAGGGACAAGCTGAAGGATTTTGTTTAAGCAGAAAGAGCCGGACCACACCGGCGGGGATTGGGGGTTCACCATGGAACGGACGATGAAGAGAATGAAGACCGATTGCACCGGGATGGATCGCAAGCTGGCGGACCTGCTGCTTGATCCAGCCGCGGTGCCTGCCAAGGTTCATGCGCATGTTGCGGAGTGTGAGCGGTGCAGCAGGGAGTTGACGGAGCTGCGCGCTACTTTGGATATTTTGGACAGCTGGAAGGGACCGGAGCCGAGCGCCTACTTCCTCACCCGGCTGGATGCGCGGATGCGCGAAGAGCGGCAAGCAGAGCCTGAGGGCTGGTTTGCCCGGCTTCGCGCGCGCATGGCTTACGGGCCGTCCATGCATCTTCGTCCGCTGGCTGCCATGGCGCTGACCGTTGCGTTGCTGGTGGGCGGCGGTACCTATCTTGGTGTCACGGACTGGGATCGTCAGGCGCCGCCTCCAGGACAAACCGCGGTAGTGAACGATTTGGAAAATCTGGACAGCAATGCTCAATTGCTGGACCAACTGGAGAACATCTCCAGCAACAACGATGACGGGGTTCAGGAATAACCGATTATCAGCGGTGTGGAAAGCAAGCAGAGGCTGAATAAAACGATGGCCGGGAGACACAAAGCGGGAACCATGAACCGTGCGGCATGGGCTGCGGTCGCGGTCCTTTGCGTGTTTGCGGTCCTGGCTCGCGGCCAGCGTACCAGTTCGCAGCCGTCCCGTCCTGCCCCAACTCCGCACTTCTCCGCGCCCCCCTCACAGCAGTCACGGCCTCAGCCTTCGCGGCCGCCGCAGTATGCGCGTCCTCCGCAGGCTTCGAGTCCCCGGAGCAGCCCCCAAAACCAGGCACGGCCCCAGGCACGGCCGTCCATTCAGCCCCAGGGCCGGCCCATGGGGAACACGTCGCAGCGTCCTGCGTACGGCTACCCCACGACCAATGCACGGCCAGGCTATCCGGGTGCGCGCCCGGGCTATCCGGGGCCCCCTTACATGGGCCCCAACACGCCGCGGCCGATGTATCCCGGCTACCCAAATCCTTCCAATCCTGGCTACGCAAGGCCTGGAAATCCCGGCTCCGGGCGGCCAGCTTATTCGCCTCCGGGCCACCTCGGCGACTGGCTCAACCAGCACCGGACAGTCCCGGTGCAGGAGCAGGAGCGGATGCTGCGCTCCGATCCGAGTTTCAACCGGCTGCCGGCGAATGAGCAGCAGCGTGTTGTGCAGCAGTTGCACCAGGTGAACCAGATGCCGGACGAGCAGAGGCAGCGGCGGCTGGCCCGCGCCGAAGCATTGGAGCATATGTCACCGCAGGACCGTACCCGCGTGACCACCTCCGCGCAGCGCTGGGCCGCCCAGCCCCCGGAGCGCCAGGCAATGATGAAGAGCGCATTTCGCGACCTGCGCGAAGTTCCCCCGGAGCAGCGGCTGATGGTGCTCAACTCCGAGCGCTACAAGGGGGCCTTCAGCGCCGAGGAGCGCGGTATTCTGGCCGACGTGCTGCGCGTGGAGCCTTATCAACCGCAGCGGTGAGGGAAACTCTGAATGAGTCGGCGCTTTGAAAGGACACGGCCGGGGTACCCTCTGGGTCGCCGTGCCATATATGCCGCAAAATGATTGAGGGCTTCAGCCCCTGAGGGAATGCGCAATCAAGCCCAGGCATATGTTCAGAGACTCCCTAAGTTACAATAAAAGATAGGCCAAGGCCGAGATTTTTGCGTATAGAGCGCAAGCATAGCAAGGAGCTTTAAATCTTATGGCGATTCCCGCCACTCAAATGCGTCCCGGCATGATCATCAAGCACAACGACCAGCTGCACCTGGTTTTCAAGGTGGAGCACCGCACGCCAGGCAACCTGCGCGCCTTTATCCAGGCCAAGCTGCGCAACCTCAAGTCCGGGGCCATGTTCGAGCACCGTTTCCGCTCTGCCGACGCCATTGAAAAGGTAAATGTGGACGAGATCTCCATGGAGTTCCTCTACAAAGACGGCGACGACTACTACTTCATGAATCCCGTGGACTACGAGCAGACCGTGCTCAAGGGCTCCACGCTGGGCGATGCGGTGGAGTACCTGACCCCCAACCTTCAGATCAAGGTCAGCTATCACGACGGCCAGGCAGTGGGCATCGACCTGCCCTCATCTGTCGAACTGACCGTGGTTGAGACCGAGCCGGGCCTGAAGTCGGCCACCGCCTCCAGTGTCTCAAAGCCCGCCAAGACCGAAACCGGTCTTGTCGTCCAGGTGCCGGCCTTCATCAACGAAGGCGAAAAGATTCGCGTCGATACCAGCGAAGGGGCCTACCTTAGCCGGGCGTAATTTGATCGAATGAATGATGAGAGGAGCCGGGGAGTCCGCCCCGGCTCTTTCTATGTCCCGCGTTCCCGGACGGGACGGATTTGCCCACCCGCAAAGCGAGAGCGCAGCTTTAGAATGCAAAGATGCGATACTTCGCAATGGTAGGTACAAGATGCCTGTTTTCCCGTCGATAGCCAGCGCCGCCTATTCGTTCACCACCAGCGAAGGCCTGTTCAACAAGAGCTTTGAAGGCCTTTCGGCAGAAGAGTGGCAACGCCGCCCCAATGCCAGTTCCAACCACATGCTCTGGGTTGCAGGCCACGTGATCTGGGCGCGCGCCGCCGTGCTGGGCATGCTGGGCCAGCCGTGGACGCAACCCTGGTTTCATCTGTTCACACGCGGGTCAAAGACTGTCGGTGCGGATGAATATCCCTCGGCCGGAGAAATTCTGAGCTCCTTTGCCGAGGTCTCGACACGGCTGACGGCCGCGCTGGATGCAGCGACCGACGAGGCACTCTCTGCCCCGGCCCCCGAGAGAATCCCAAGCGCTGACAAGACGCTGGCAGGAACCATCCTGTTCCTTGCACACCACGACGCCTATCATCTGGGCCAGGCCGCCTACATCCGCGCATGGCTGGGTCATGGCGGTATCGTCGGTTGATGGCAGCGGGCTTGCGCGTAGCGCACCCTAATCCTTCATTTTGACTGAGGCAGATTCCTAGAATCCCGCCTCCGGCAGCTTAACCAGCTTTGCCTCAAGCAGCGCCTCAATGGTTTGCAGCGCCTCAAGCACCTTGTCCTCGACGGGCGCGTCCACCTGCACTACGGCGAGGGCTTTCACCGGCTTGGGCCCGGAGCGCTCGCGGCCCAACGCGAAGTTGGCGATGTTCACTCCATGCTGGCCCAGAATGGTTCCGATCTTGCCGATCACGCCGGGTACGTCCATGTTGCGGCAGACCAGCAGGTTGCCCTCAAGCGGCGTCTCGATGTCGATGCCGTCGAACTCCAAGAGGCGCGGCTGCTCGCCGTGGATCACCGTGGCCGAAGCCTGGCTCTTGCCGGTGGCCGAGTGCAGCGCGATGGTCAGCACCGTGGCCGCTCCGCCGCGCGGGCTCTCCTGTTTCTCCTCGTGCACGCGGATGCCGCGCTCCTCCGCCACCGCAGTCGCATTGATGCGGTTCACATTTTCCGAGCCCTGCAACAGCCCTTCGATGGCCGCGTTGCGCACCAGGTCGATTTTGGCGTCGGCCAGGCTTCCCGCATACACCAGGCTGATGGCGTCGATGTTGCTTTTGCCCGCCTGGGCAAGGAACGAGCCGAGCCGCCCGGCCAGGTCGATGTACGGCGCCAGTTGTACATACTCTTCGTGAGTGAGCGATGGGAGGTTCACGGCATTCTGCACCACGCCAAGTTTCAGGTAGTCACGCACCTGGCGCGCAATCTGGATTCCAACTGCCTCCTGCGCTTCGGCAGTCGAGCCGGCAATGTGCGGAGTAAGAATCACGTTGTCCAGGTCGGCGTAAGGGGTGCTCTTGGCAGGCTCCACGGCGAACACATCGAGGGCCGCGCCCGCCACCTGTCCGGACTTGAGCGCCTCCACCAATGCTGCGTCGTCAATCAGTTCGCCGCGGGCGCAATTGACGATGCGCACACCCTTCTTCATCTTCGCCAGCGTCCTGGCATTGATCACTCCGGTCGTCTGCGGTGTAAGGCCGACATGGAGAGTTAAGTAATCCGAACCGGCAATCAACTCATCCAGCGTCACCAGTTTGATCCCCGCCTCGCGTGCCACGGCCGCCGAGACGAACGGATCGCTGCCGATGATCTCCATGCCAAAACCCTTGGCTCGCTTGGCAACTTCAAGCCCGATGCGGCCGAGGCCGAGGATGCCGAGAGTTTTGCCGCGAAGTTCGGCTCCTTGCAGCAACTTCTTTTCCCAGCGGCCGGCGTGCATGCCGTTGTTGGCCACGGGCAGTTTGCGTGCCAAGGCCAGCATCAACCCAACCGTCAACTCGGCCACGGCCACGGCGTTCGCGCCCGGCGTATTCATCACCACAATGCCGCGCCGCGTCGCCGCATCGGCATCGATGTTGTCCACGCCCACGCCGGCGCGGCCAATCACGCGCAGCTTGGGCGCATGGTCCATCAGCGCGTCGTCGGCCTGCACGGCACTGCGCACCACCAGGGCGTCGGCATCGATCAGCGCAGCCGGTAAGCCGTCCGGCAATTGCTCGTGCGTCAGAACTTCCCATCCCGGCTCGGCCGCAAACACGGCCAGCGTTGCCGGGGAAACTTTCTCTGCCAGAACGATCTTCATCGCGTCTCCCTTGGTCTGCGGCGCTGCTTCATACTGGTCAAAGCGGATGCCATTCTGCTCGCAGAGCAGATCGAACATCCGCACCACCGCCGCGTGCGGCTTGCCCTCGCCGCGCTCGTATTTGGTGAGCGAGTTGGCGTGTACGCCCAACTTCTCAGCCATCTCGTATTGATAGAGATCCAGCTGCTTGCGCGCGACGAGCAGCTTCTCTCCGAAGGTAAGTTCAGCCATAACTACAGCTCCTAGCGAACAGTGGACAGTGGACATTGGTCAGTGAACAGTGAACAGTGAACAGTGGTCAGCTAACAGCTAACAGCTAACAGCTAACAGTGAACAGTGAACAGCTAACAGTTAACGGCTAACAGTGAACTGCTGAGAGTGAAGGACTCTCAATCTACGGCCGCGACAAAACTGATCACTGACCACTGTTCACTGCTTTCGTCACTGTCCACTGTTCACTGCTTCTGCAAAAACCCTCTGCGCCGCCGCCACCGCCTGCCCGTACTCCACCGGCAAACCCAGCGTGTCCTTGGCAATGTGTTCCATCGCTCCCAGAAGAGCCACCGTGTCCAGGTAGTCAAAGAAGCCCAGATGCGCCACCCGGAAAATCTTGCCCTGCATCGATCCTTGTCCGTTAGCTGTCACCAGGCTGAACTTCGCCTTCAGCGCCTTCACCACGGTGCCCGAGTCCATGCCTTCCGGCACAGCCACAGCGGTGGCCGCGGCTGAGGGAGCGGTAGGCGCGAACAGCGTGAACCCCAGCGCCACCAGCCCCGCGCGTGTCGCCGCCGCATTCACCTGCGCGTTGTCGATCAGCGCGATGCGGCCCTTTTCAAGGTCGCCGCCGGCCTGCCCGGCAATGTAGTCCAGCGCCGCGCCAAGCCCCGCAACCAGCGCCACCGCGGGTGTGTAGGCGCTCTCGCCCTTCACGGCATTCTTGCGTTCCTTGCGCAGGTCAAAGTAGTAGCGCGGATTCTTCGACGTTTCCATCGCCTTCCAGGCCCTCTCGCTCACGCTCAGGTAGGCCAGGCCCGGCGGAATCATCACCGCCTTCTGCGAGCCGCCGATGATGATGTCGATGCCCCAGCCGTCCACGTCAAAGGTCATGGTTCCGAGACCGGTAATGCCGTCCACGATCAGCAGGGTGTCAGTCCCTTTAACAAGCTTGGCCACCGCTTCCACGTCGTGGGCCGCCCCCGTCGAGGTCTCCGAGGCCTGCATGTAGACGGCCTTGTGCTCGGGCTTCAGCGCCTTCTTCACTTCGGCCATATCGAAGGTTTGCCCGTAGGGCGCCTCCACGATATCCACCCTGCAGCCAAACGCTTTGGTCAAGTCCACCCAGCGCTCGCCGAACTTGCCGGCCGTCAGCACCAGTACCCAGTCGCCCGGCGAGGTCAGGTTGCTCACCGACGCCTCCATGGCGCCCGTGCCCGAACTTGACAGCAGCAAGACGTCATTCTGCGTGCCGACAAAGACCTTCAACTGGGCAAGAACTTTCTGAAACAGGGCGCGGAACTCCGGTGTGCGGTGGTGAATGTCCGCCGCAGCCATCGCAAATTGGGCCGCCGGAAGCAGCGGGGTGGGACCGGGTGTGAACAGGCGCGTCTTGCGAATCATGGGCGTCTCCGAGACAGGAACAGAGTTGGGATCGGAACTGCGTTGGATTTGGGCCGGGAGCAGGGCCAGGTTCGACACCCGCTCCGGCAAGTGATAGTCACAGAATACACATATTTGTGATTTTTGTGATAACAGGGCGCTGTGGATATTGTGGTTCGTTCCAAATTGCGATACTTTCCCGGCTCGATCTGCCACTGCCGGAAGATCGGCACGATCTTCCATCTGAAGGGTCTTTGGCCGTAGACAGGCCAACCAAGCTGGGTGCCCCAGGTCTCGATTCTGAGACCTGGGATACCACGAACCCAAACCGGATCAGTTATTTAGCAGAATGCCCGTCCCCCCACTCCTTTCTCCTTCTTCCCGGCGAAAGCGTGGCAACCCACGACTCTCGCCCCCAGAGCCCAAAAACCGGGAATTATCTTGCGGCACTTTGCAGATCATTACCATCAATTGGCGCACAATCATTTCATGGTGCCTCGGATAGCCTGTGAAGGCCGAAGCCCAGTACACTGATGGGCGATTGTCAGCCTCAGTCCTTCAAAAATGCATCAAGAACGCCCGTAAACCTTTTGATGTCTATTCTTTGCCCGTAACCCCTTTGCTGTCTAATTCTCTGTAAAGAACTCCAGTAGAATCTATTCTTTACAGCGATACCCATCATGTATCTGGTTGAAAATAAGTCACTTCCTTGCAGAGACGGGGTGGGGGGGTGCCCCGGCGAACCAATGCATCGCGGCCACCCTTCCCGGGCCCACCGGAAGTGCCACTGAGACCGGGACCAGCCCCGCCGGGCCCCAAGCCGTACAATTCTGCTGGGTGGGAAACCACCAATCTCGACCGATCAAAATGAGGCAGAACACCATGGACGCAGGCGCATTGGAAGCCCTTGTCAGCCAAAAAGTCATCGTCGCCATGAAGGCCCACGATGCTGAGCGCACTACCACCCTGCGCCTCATCAAGAACGCCCTCAAGAACAAGGCCATCGAGAAGCGCGAGCCGCTCACACCGGCCGAGTCCGAGCAGGCCCTGGCAACCATGATCAAGCAGCGCCGCGACTCCATCGACCAGTTCACCAAGGGCAACCGTCCCGAACTCGCCGCCAAGGAAGCTGCGGAGATTGCCGTCATCGAGGAGTTTCTTCCCAAGGCGCTCGACGAGGCCGGCCTTGCCGCGCTGGTCGCCGAAGCCGTGGCTGAAGTGGCTGCCGCAAGCGGCCAGAAGCCCACCCCCAAAGAGATGGGCGCGGTGATGAAGGCTGTCCAGGCCAAACTCCAGTCCGCCGGCGCCCGCGCCGAAGGCCGCCAGGTGAGCGATTTGGTGAAGAAGGCGCTGGCGTGATCTTCGAAGGGTGTTGACCGCTACAAAATGAGGCTGCCCGCAGATTCCGGGCAGCCTCTTTTGCTTTTCAGGAACAGCAGAATAGTCGATCCATCAATGCCCAGCCGTCATCCTCTTGATATGGGACTCGAGAATTAGCGCGCGCTCGTGCATCTCCGCGGCAGACATGAATCCAGTGTCGATGCCGTCATAGTAGAGCGCCCACCAGTTGCCCCCTTCCCCTGGGATGGGAAATAGCTTGCCCGGCTCTTGATGTGCGCGCAGCGCCCAGAACATATCCCCGGCGACATCGGGATTCTTTTCGACAGCGGCCAGGTTCGTCTTCAACTGCTCCGCGGTCAGGTTCGCCTTGTCCCATCCAAACTCCTCGACGACGAAGACCTTGCCCGCCTTGGCCACAGCGGAGGAGTCGCGCGCCAGGTTCCAAGGCTGACTCCAGTACTTGTAGTAGTGCTTCACAAATATATCGGCGTCCGGCTCCGCAAGCCGCTGCGGATCGAAAGCAGCCTCCACCTGATCGTTGCCGTTGATGATCAGATGATTCGGATCGAGCTTCTTGATGGTTGCGCAGATTCTCTTTTCCCAGGAGATCGGTGAATAGTTGATCTCGTTGTCCGTCTCCCAGGCGAAGATTGCCGGGTCGTCCTTGTAAGCCACGCCGGTGTAGCTGTTCACGCGCGTGAGGACCTTTTGGATGAACTGCTCGAAATCCGAAACCACCGGCTCCTCAAAGAAGTCGGCATTGTTTCTCCAGTGCGAAAAAACCGACATGCCGCCCACATAGAAATCCTGCTGGCTGACGAGGACCAGGTCAAGGCGAATACCGTGATCGCCGGCCGACTTGATGACGTAGTCCAGCTGCTTGAGGGCCTCCTCATTGAAGACGCCAAGCTCGGGTTCGATGGCCAGCGGGCTGCCCTGCGTGCCCGCCGAGTAAACCCGTGCCACAGTCCCGCCCATCTTGTGCAGCGTCTCGAAGGCGTCGTCGATGGCGAACTTCGAGGGATAGTAGGCATCGATCTTGCCGGTGATGGAGACAATCAGGCTGTAGCGGTTGCTGGCCAGGTTCACATTGTCGAGGTTGGCGCCGGCAAAGCGGAAAGGCTTCCCGTTGAGCATCAGCCGCGACCCGGAGCGGGTGACGATGCCGCTGAGCTTGGCGCCGGTGCCACCAGTTTGGGCAAAGGTGCTGCAACTCAAAAGTGCCATTGCCAAGAAGGCGAGAGCTTTGATCAGGTTTCGCATAAACGCCTCATGAATTCACGTGGATTTGCGCCACAATGATTACGCCGCGCGATAGGCCCGGTCAAGGTTTAAAGCGAACTCGGCAAAAAGAGAAACCATGCTCTCACAGGCGGCATCCAAAGCCTTAGAGCTTCCCTGGTTGTACGCTCTCCCGCAGATTCAAGTAGTCTGGATGCGGCTTTGACCGGCGCAGAACCTGTTTGTGTCCCATCAAGGAGTTTGAATGAAACGGCCGGTGCGGTGGCCACTTCCGATGCTGCTGCTGCTTTTGTTCATTGCCGTTCCGCGTCTGTGTGCGCAGGGGCCTCCCTTTCAGACCGACGATCCGGTGCCTGTCGATCTGCATCACTACGAGTTCTATATCTTCGGCAGCGTTGACGGCACTCCGGCTGAGATGGACTCGACCGGGCCAGCTTTTGAGTTTAACTGGGGAGCTATTCCGCGAGTGCAGCTTCACGCAATTCTGCCCTGGGGAGGCGTCTTTCCTTCGAACAATCCTGTCTATCTTCCCGGTGGCGCAGGGCCGAGCGCATTTGGTCTCACCGATATGGAACTCGGCGCGAAGATCGCAATCATCAAACAGTCCAAGCACTTTCCGCAGATCGGCACCTTCACCATGTTTGAGATGCCAACCGGCAGTTACACAAAGGGGCTCGGCGTGGGAAAGGTCTGGTACAAACTGCCTGTGTGGATGGAGAAGGACTGGGAGCGCTGGACCGTCTGCGGAGGCGGCGGCTATCAGGTAGTTCCGCAAAAGGACTACCGCAACTTCCCATACACCGCATGGCTGGTGAAGCACGAATTCAGCAAGAAACTGGAGATTGGAGTCGAAGTATTTGCGCACGGCAGCGAAGGCTTTGCCGCGGCGCAGACGCAGGCCTCAACGATGATCGATGCTGGCGGCTATTACCACTTCAAGAATCCCGACCACCAATTGCTCTTCGCCTATGGCCACTCCATTGCCGGCCAGACTGAAAACTACGGCTATCTGGGCCTTTATTGGACCTGGGGAAAAGACGACAAAAAGACCACCAACGACGCCTTCCTGTCGGGGCGGCCTCTTCGAAACGGCCTCTGATTCGTGCGGTTTTCAGGGCACTCTGCCGCTCTTCCTCAGCGGAGGAATCGACTTATGGAACTTACAACACGTGGCCTGTGGACCTTGCTTCACGGCATGGGTTTCGGAGCGCTCTACCTGTTGGCTTGTTCAGGAGCTCTCGTTGAGTTATACCGCCGCTATGCTCCGAATGCCCCGGCATCCATAACTCCTGGCGATGAGACCTTTCTCAGGACCTATCTGGTAACAATGGCCGTACTCGCTTGGCTTACCGTGCTTACTGGAACTTACATGATCTATCCCTGGTATCGCGCCGTTGCTCCGGCGGGAGCGGCCGGTCTGGCCGGGTTTCCTCAGATGCTGCTGCAATCGAATCCCTCCACCAGGGGCTGGCACTCAATTGGAATGGAGTGGAAGGAGCATGTCGCCTGGCTGGTGCCTATCTCGGCAACCATGGCGGCCGCGGTGTCAATCAAATACGGTCGTGATCTTAAGAATCACCCGGAACTTCGCAATGCGGTCCTGTGCTTTATCCTGGTCGCATTTTCAGCTGCCGGGATAGCCGGCTTCTTTGGCGCCATGCTCGAGAAGCACGCTCCTGTCGAAGGTGGCTCGCTCATTCATCTGTCCCGCGGAGAATCCCGATGAAACCAAGCGACTGCGCTATTCCCGGCCAACAAATAAATATGCCGAATGGTTCGGGCGCGGCCGCCATTCTTTCGGCGGGCATCGGGTTCTTCGCGGTGGCAGTCCTGGCCATAGCGGCGGACAAGTCCACGCTGCTCAAGTCGGTGCTTGTTTTCTACAGGCCTACCGGGGTTCTCTCTGGAGTAACAACAGTCGCCATGCTGATCTGGCTGATTACCTGGGTGATCCTGGAACGGCGCTGGCGCAAACGAACCGTCGCTCTTAGGCTTATCAGCTTAGTCGCGCTTGCGCTCCTCGCGGTGAGCCTGCTGCTCACCTTCCCTCCAGTCGCTGACCTCTTCTGAAAAGAGGCGTCCTGCCACCGGTGCGAGGTCGATTCCCGGGCTCAGAACACTTCCGGCCGGAAACCTTCGGGCGGCGGAACATGCTTGAGCAGGCCTAGCTCGCCGGCCAGCTTTTCCAGCTTGGTGCGGGTGGCGGCCGAGGGAGGAACCAGCGGCAGGCGGACATGGTCCGTGCAGCGGCCCATCAGGCTCAGTATCGTCTTTACGGGGCATGGATTCGAGTCCCAGAAGTTGGCATCGATCAGCCGGCTGTAGCGGCGCTCCAACTCGCGCGCTTCAGGCCAGTGGCCGTCGAGGACGGCGCGGATCATGCGGCCCATCTCCGCCGGGATCTCGTTGGCGGCCACGCTGATCAATCCGTGAGCGCCCACGCCGATGGAGGCCAGCGCCATGTTGTCGTCGCCCGAGAAGATCTTGAATCCGCGGGGAAGGATGTGCACCAGATCGGCGATCTGCGGCAGCTTGCCGCTGGACTCCTTGATGGCCTCGATGTTGTGTGCAGCGGCTGCGAGGCGCGCCACGGTCTCCGGCTCCAGGTTGATGCCCGTACGCCCTGGGATGTTGTAGATCGTCACAGGCAGCGGGTCTACCGCATGGGCAAGGGCCAGGAAGTGCTGGAACTGTCCCTCCTGCGAGGGCTTATTGTAGTAGGGATTGGCCGACAATACCGCACCGAGGCCATGCACGCTGCGCAAGCGGGCAGCCAGACGAACCAGCGTCCGGGTGGAGTTGTGCGTGCATCCGGCCCAAACGGGCACGCGCCCGGCGGCCTGTTCCACGGTAATGCGGACGGCCGTCAGCCACTCTTCCTCGTCCAGCGTGGCTGCCTCGCCGGTTGACCCGCAGGCCACCAGAAAGTCGATGCCCGAGTCAATCTGCCAGTTCACATGGGTTCGTAAAGCCGCTTCGTCCAACGTGCCATCCGCCTTGAAAGGCGTAACGATTGCTGTACCGCATCCAATAGTTTCCATCACAGAAAAGTGTATAACGGGCGGGGTGCGGCGGGAGTGGGTGCCCAGCGGGGGCTCACCAAGTCGGAATCTGACTTTGCGGGAAGAATTGGGCCCGCGCAACACTGAAGATGACCGGAGCGCGTATGCAGAACGTGATTTCCCAGGTCTCAAGGGCGAGACCTGGGAAATTAGGATTAGTGTCCAGAGTCAGGAACGGAAGTTCGAGGCGGTGGGCTACCTGCCTTGGTCACATCTTGCGCGAGACTGCAGCCAGGCCGTGGGAGGTTTTAAGAAGCGTGGCGACAAAGACCGTACCGACCCCAATGCTGAGAAGAACCGTCATGGCGACGGTGAGATGAAAAGCGGATTGAATAAACCATAGAATTAGACCAATTGCGGCGAGTTTCCAAATCATGGCAATATCCTTTCGGTGTCGCAGGCGTCATGGAACTTAATTTCCGGACGCCTCGTTTTCGATTTGAAGTTCACAGCCACTCTCCATCTGGCGCCTGTATGCGCGCCTTTCATGCACCTTCACCAAAGAACGATCGTATGGACCGAGTCTCCTGTTGGGTTGTGCACCGCGACAAGCCCGATGCCTCAGTGGTTGTTCTGCCATGGTGGAAGCATGGGGGTTGCCAAACGGTTAAGAGTCTGTAATCAAATACTTTATAGGTATACAAATGGATCGAACGGAAGCGAGAATGTTGGAGAAAATATGGTTTTTTATACATCCTCATGTAAAAAATACACGACATCCCTCATTCGATTTGAAAAGTAACCGCTGTAATGGGTAGAGGTTCAAGCGGTGAAGATTCTCTCATCAGGACGGTGAGGCTACAACTGATCGAAGATCTCCCGAAAGTCCCACGCACCGGACCTGCCGGCCAGCCACTCGGCTCCGCGAACTGCACCCAGCGCAAATCCTCGGCGGCTGTGGGCGTCGTGACGAATTTCGAGCGTGTCTGTCTCGCTGGATGCGGTGACGATGTGCTCGCCCTTGGCATCGGCAATTCTATGCGAGGTGATCTCGACCACTGCGTGGGGTGGCCTTTCCTGGATGATTTCTCTCAAAGTAATCGCGGTTCCGGAAGGCGCGTCGAGCTTGGTTACGTGATGGGTCTCCGAGATAGAGAAAGTGTAGCCTTCGAGCTTCGCAAGGTCGGCAGTGAGGCGGAAGAGCTTTTGTACCCCCATGGAGAAGTTGGTGCCGTAGAGCAGCGCACCGCTCTTTTGCGCTTTGGACTTCATCTCGTCGAGGTGGCCGTACCAGCCGGTGGTGCCGACGACGATGCGGCCGCCAAGAGCCAGCACGGCGCGTATGTTCTCGACTGCGGCTTCGGGAGCGGTGAAGTCTATGATTGCGTCCACGCCGGCCAGGGAGGGCGCGGTGAGGGCGGATGCGTGTTCGTTCTCAAAGATGTCGAGAGCGCGAACAATGTGGCCGCGTTCGCGGGCTACCTCGGCAACCAGGCTGCCGGTTTTGCCTTTGCCTAAAATTAGAATTAGCATGGTGGCCTCGTTGAGGATGGTTTGGGTTGGTGGTATCCCAGGTCTGAGAATCCAGACCTGGGGCACCCAGCTTTCCTGGTTGAACGAGCCACGAAAAACCGCAGGTTCTTCGACTCGCCCGCCGCGGTGGACTCGCTCGGAATGACATCCGGATACAGACGATCAAAATGAGAGCATTGTGGAGCAATCGGCTGAAAACTGTCTACTGCCAGCTGTTCACTGTGAACTGTCTTACTGCTTGCGCGCCTCGACATCGAAGATCGCGGGATCGGGGTCTTTGAAGAAGGCGGCGTGGAGTGAGCGCACGGCTTCGTCGGCGTCGTCTTCGTCGATCATAAAGGACATGTTGATTTCGCTGGCACCTTGCGAAATCATGCGCACGTTGATGTGCTTGATGGCGCTGAAAACCTGCGCCGCCATTCCGCTCTGGCCGCGAATATCGTCGCCCACCATGCAGATCAAAGCCTTGCGGCCTTCGTATTTCACATCGGCCAACTGGCTCAGGTCGGCGGCAATTGCGGGAAGATTGTCGTTCGAATCCACGGTGAGCGAGACCGACACCTCGCTGGTTGAAACCATATCGACAGGGCAGTGGTGCTTGTCGAAGATGGTGAAGATCTCCTTCATATAGCCGTGGGTCATGAGCATGCGGCTGGCCACCACGTCGATGATGCTGAGCTTCTTTTTGACGGCGATGGACTTGAAGGGGCTCTTGCACCTTGGAGCGAGAGAGGTGATCCGCGTGCCCTCGCAAGCGGCGTTACGGCTGTTAAGCACCAGCACAGGGATGTTTTTTTTGACTGCCGGCAGGATGGTGGCCGGGTGCAGCACCTTGGCTCCGAAGTATGCCAGTTCGGCTGCTTCTTCAAAGCTTATGACCTTGACGCGCAGGGCATCGGGGCAGACGCGCGGATCGGCCGTCATGATGCCGTCCACGTCGGTCCATATTTCAATGGACTCGGAAGAGAGTGCGCCGCCAACCAGTGCGCCGGTAAAGTCGGACCCGCCGCGGCCGAGGGTGGTGGTGATGCCGGCCTCGTTGGAGGCGATGAAGCCTCCCATCACCGGCACCTTGCCCTGTGCGATGAGGGGACGCAGCTTTTCAGCAGCGCGCTTTTCGATCATGTCGTCCAGCGGAGCGGCTTTCTGAAACTGTGAGTCGGTGATGATGACTTCGCGCGCATCCACGTGCGCTGCGTCGATGCCGCGCTCGCGAAATGCAGTGGCAACAATGCGGCTTGAAATGCGTTCGCCGTAACTCACAATCAGATCGGAGATACGCGGAGTGAGTTCGAGAATGGCCGAAAGGCCGCGCAGAACCTCATCGAGCGAGTCGAACTTCTGGTCGATGAAATTGACCAGTTCGGCGCAATCGGCTGCATTCTTTACCAGGTCGGCCGCCGTGTCGCGATGGCGCGACCGGAGCCGCGAACTGATGGCGAGTGCGCCAGTGCGGTCGCCTTGCGAGGAGGCAGCGGCTGCGCGCAGCAACTGGTCAGTCACCTTGGCCATGGCGCTGACCACCACGACTGGCTGCTTGCCCAAGGCCACGCGCCCGGCCACAATGTCCACAGTACGGCCTATGGCTGCCGGATCCTCGACCGACGTTCCGCCAAACTTCATTACCACAAGGCTCATGCGAGTCGTCCCATGTCAAGTTTGCCCAGGCTGGCAAGCAGTTCGGCGTTGAGGATGGTGGCGCCTGCGGCGCCGCGAACGGTGTTATGCGAGAGCGCGACAAACTTCCAGTCGAGCAAACCGCAGGGGCGCAGGCGGCCGACGGTCACTGCCATCCCATGATCGCGATTGCGGTCGAGGCGCGGCTGGGGACGGTCATTCTGCGGTGCAAATTGTACCGGCTGATCGGGAGCAGTGGGCAGCTTCTGGCCGGCCAGCGGACGAAACTCTTCCCAGGCAGCCAGGATCTGCTCACGGGTGGCAGGCCGGACCAGCTTGATTGAGACGCATTCCGTGTGGCCATCTTCAACTGCAACGCGATTGCAATGCGCCGTGATGCGCGCCTTGAGCGGAGTTACACCGTGCCCTTCCAACTTGCCCAACAGCTTGAGGGTTTCGGCTTCCATCTTCTCTTCTTCGCTGCCGATGAAGGGAACGACGTTGCCAAGGATGTCCATCGAGGCCACACCGGGGTAGCCCGCGCCAGAGACGGCCTGCATGGTTGATACAAATATCTGTTCAATCCCGAAGCGCTCTTCGATAGGCTTCAACGCCATCACAAGGCCAATAGTCGAGCAGTTCGGGTTAGTGACCATATAGCCGCCCGACTGCTTGCGCGAGGGTTGTTCCTCAATCATGTGCAGGTGATCGGCGTTGACCTCGGGAATGACCAGCGGCACGTTGGGGGTCATGCGGAAGGCGCTTGAATTCGAAAGCACCGCGCAGCCGGTCTCAGCAAAACGAGGTTCCATTTCGCGCGCGATCGCTGCATCCACTGAGGCGAAGATGATCTTCGGCGCATCCTTGGGGTCCGCCTCGGCCACGGTCATCCTGGCGATTCGCTCGGGCAGAGGCGTGTCAAGGCGCCACTTGGCGGCCTCGCCGTATGTCTTCCCACTTGACCGGTCGCTGGCTGCCAGCCACGCGACCTCAAACCACGGGTGGTCCTCAAGCAGCTGAATGTAGCGTTGGCCGACCATTCCAGTCGCGCCCAGAATGCCGATGGGGTATTTGGTTTTCATAATCATGAACACTCCAGTGTACAGGAGGAGAGGCTCAGCCCGGAAGATACACATGAATGGGCCGGGGTATACTGACGCGGAACCGAAAAGCATATAGAACGCCCGGTTTGGTGCGCGAGTGTCGATGCTGAGGCAATGCGCTTGCGGTTCCCTTTTGGAAAAGGAGAAGCCCTTCGTGAAAGACACTTCAAGTGAAGAGACCCTTACTCTGTCGAGGCGCAAGTTCATTGCCGCGTCCGGCCTTGGGACCGCCGCAATTCTCATGAACGGTCTCCCGGCCGTTGCCGCCTGCGCGCCGTTTGGCGAGGCGTCTGCCCAGTCCGCCGCGACAGGTGAGAAGCTTGCGGCGGCGCCGATGCACGTAAGTCTCAACGGCAACTGGAAGATGTTCTATTTTCCACAAGGCAAATACAAGATCAGCGAGCCTCGCCAACTGAAGACCGCGGGGTTGACCGCGATCGATGCGACGGTCCCGGGAGACGCGCCGCTGGAATTATCGCGCACCGGCGAGTTACCCGCTGATCTGCTCTTTGGCGAGAACATCAACAAGCTGAAGCCGTATGAGCTTTATGAATGGTGGTATCAGAGGGAGTTTTCCGCGCCTAAAGAAATAGCTGGGCGGCGGGTCGAGCTTTGTCTTCACGGAGTGGACTGCCTTGCGACTTACTGGCTGAATGGCGTGAAGATAGGCGAATCAGAGAACGCGCTCATCGAGCATTGTTTCGATGTTACGGATAAGTTGAACGCGAGCGCGCCGAATCAACTCACTATCCGCATAAGATCCGCTGTGATTGAGGCCGCCGGGAAAAGTTACGAGCCTGCGTACATGGCTAGCACCTCTTGTCAGGAGAGTATTTGGATTCGCAAGCCAGCCCACAGCTGGGGATGGGACATCATGCCCCGGGCAGTGTCGGCGGGCCTTTGGCGATCTGTGGAATTGACTGTTCACGTCGCGCATGAGATTCCCGAAATGCACTTCGCCGCTGTCGCAGCCTCGGAGGACAGTGCAAAGCTGGCGGTTTCATTCGGTGTTACTACGGACCTTACACTTCTTCCTCAACTCCATCTGAAAGTGCAAGGCGAGTGCGAAGGTTCAACCTTCTCGCACCTGCATAAGTTGGAATTCATCTCCGGAAGGTTTGAGTTTTCTGTTGCCAACCCCAAACTATGGTGGCCGAGGGGATATGGCGAAGCCAGTCTATACAAGGTGACTACCCAATTACTCGACGGCGACAAGGTGCTGGCTTCGCGCGAAGATACAATCGGAATCCGCAAGCTCGAATTGATTCGGACCGAAACCACGAGCCCGGAGAAGCCGGGGCAGTTCCTGTTCAAAGTAAATGGGGTGCCCATCCTGGTGAAAGGCTCGGCATGGGTGCCGGCCGATGCGTTCCACAGCCGCGACCGGGCGCGCTACGAGACGATGCTGGGCCTCTTCGCGGATCTCGAGTGCAACATGCTTCGCAGTTGGGGCGGAGGCGTTTACGAGGACCATGAGTTCTTCTCCATCTGCGACCGCAGCGGCATTATGGTGTGGCAGGATTTTGCCATGGCCTGCGCCATTTATCCCCTAACTCCGGAGTTCCAGGAAGTTATCCGGAAGGAAGCTATAGCAGTGGTGAGAAAGCTGCGCAACCATCCATCGCTCGCTGTCTGGAGCGGCGACAACGAGTGCGACGAGTCATACTACTTCTCCGGCCTTGATCCGGCACACAATACACTGACTCGCGAAGTGCTGCCGCAGGTTGTGTTTCAATGCGATCCTTACCGGCCTTACATGCCTAGTTCCCCTTACATGGCGCCGGAGGTGATTGCCACCAGGAACATGAGGCTTATGCCGGAAGATCATCTCTGGGGGGCCAGGGACTACTTCAAGAGTCCCTACTACAAGGATCACGCGGCGCATTTCCTGAGCGAGATCGGGTTTAACGGCTGCCCCGGGCTTTCATCGCTCAAGCGGTTCATCGACGAGAAGCACCTGTGGCCGTGGAAGGACAATCCGCAGTGGATTCTTCACTCAACAAGCCCGGTTGGGGAGCCGTATCAAAACATCGTCCTGGCCAACGAAGGCAAGGAGTTCTTTGGAACGCTTCCTGACAATCTTGAGGATTTTATTGTTGCCACTCAGATCGATCAGGCCGAGGCCTTCAAGTTTGTTGTGGAGATGACACGGTTGAAGAAGTGGTACAGCGCGGGGGCGCTGTGGTGGAACGTGATTGACGGCTGGCCGAATCTAAATGCGTCGCTGGTGGATTACTACTACAACAAGAAGCTTGTTTATCACTACGTTCGGCGTGTGCAGCAGCCTGTTTGCCTGATGGTGGACGAGCCTCAGGATTGGTACTTGCGCGTGGTGATGGGGAATGATTCGCGGAAGGATGCGAGCGGCCATTACAGAATCTGGGACGCTGACTCCGGCGAAACGATTCTCGAAGGGAACTACACGTCGAAGGCCAACGAGAATATCGAGGTGGGCAAGATTGCCGTGTTCCACTCTGACAAGAAACTGTTCCTGATGGAGTGGACGGTTGGTGGAAGAAGGCAAGTGAATCACTACCTGCTTGGTTCGCCGGCATTTTCGCTGGCGCAGTACAAGGCGTGGCTGCCGAAGATTGCGGCATTGGGGAATGAATTCGATGCGGACAAGGTTGGGGCCTAGAGCATTTTTGAATCCGGTGATTTGAGAGTCGCGGTCGCCCACCGTAGCCGCAAAGTTCCGTCGCGGCGGACGGCGAGGGTGGGGCACCGGAAACTTTAGCCCATCGCGGCCAGTACGGCGTCGGCGAACTGGGTGGTTCCGGCGGCGCCGCCTACGTCGCGGGTGAGGGTCTTGCCTTCGGCGTAGACGGATTCGAGCGCTTTGTGCACACGGTCGGCGGCGGCGGGCTCGTCGAGGTGGCGCAGCATCAAAACTGCTGATTGCAGCAGGGCGGTGGGGTTGGCGAGGTCTTTGCCGGCGATGTCGGGGGCTGAACCGTGCACGGCTTCGAAGATGGCGCACTCGATGCCGAGGTTTGCGCCGGGGACCAGGCCGAGGCCTCCGACGAGGCCAGCGCAGAGATCGCTGACGATGTCGCCATAGAGGTTTTCAAGCAGCAGCGTGTCGTACTGGTAGGGGTTCATGACCAACTGCATGCAGGTGTTGTCAATGATGTGCTCGCCGTAGAAGATGTCTGGAAACCCTTCGGCTACCTGGCGTGCGCAACGCAGAAACAGGCCGTCAGAGAGCTTCATGATGTTGGCCTTGTGGATGGAGTGGATCTTCTTGCGGCCATGCTTGCGCGCGTATTCGAAGGCGAATTTGGCGATGCGCGTGGAGCCTTTTTCCGTGATGACCTTGATGGCTTCGACCACACCCGGGACGATCTCGTGCTCCAGGCCTACATACTCCCCTTCAGTGTTTTCGCGCACAATGATCAGGTCCACGCCGGGCCAGTGAGTCTTGAGGCCGGGAAGGTTCCTGATGGGGCGGAAGTTGGCGAAGAGTTCAAATTTCTTGCGCAAGGTGACGTTGATGCTCTTGAATCCGCCGCCGATGGGGGTGGTGACCGGGCCTTTCAGGGCGACGCGGTTGCGCTCGATGGACTCGCAGAGCGCGGCGGGAATGTATTCGCCCAAGATCTCAAAGGCCTCGGCGCCGGCGGTAAAGCGCTCCCACTCGAATTTGACGCCCGTAGCTTCGAGGATGCGGACTACGGCCTGCGTGACTTCGGGGCCTATGCCGTCGCCGGGGAT
>OCZT010000841.1_pt1 | contig 31260 bp, 19 predicted proteins | sample 1539031 | NCBI WGS metagenome assembly OCZT01 (sample SAMEA3539308, study PRJEB22396) | soil metagenome | biome: tundra; feature: field; material: soil | place: USA | collected 2010-05 | depth 0.15 m | reverse complement strand
AGCAATCGGCAAAGGCAGGAACTTTCACCTCCCGGAATTATCAGGCCGGCCAAATCTTCAAAATCTTCTTTTTCTTTAACTCGTCTATATGAAATTCCCAGCCGGTCTAAATGATCCAAATGTTCATGCACTCCGCCTTGCAAGTCCAGAACGCCAATTGTTGATTTTTCATCTTTCATACTTTGCACAGCCGAAATTATTTTCTTACCAGCCACGGCCGGCCAATATTTGCTCCGGTGGAATTTGTGCTATTTCGATACCGGGCATTGCTTCTCCCAGTCCCATCGATGCTTCCAGTACTTTCTGCGGATCATTGAAATAAGCTGTGGCTTTGACTATTGCCCGCGCCCTCAATTGAGGATTAGAGGATTTAAAAATGCCCGATCCGACGAAAACACCATCGCATCCCAGTTGCATCATTAAAGCCGCGTCGGCGGGTGTGGCAATGCCGCCAGCCGCAAAATTAACAACAGGTAGTCTTCCCAATTCTTTAATTTTAAGCGCCAGTTCATATGGAATACCATTGTTTTTCGCAAAACCGGTAACCTCTTCCATCGGCATTTGAGCTAATTGACGAATCTCCCTGTTCATAGTTCTCATATGACGAACAGCCTCTACAACATTACCCGTTCCCGCTTCACCTTTTGTACGGATCATTGCCGCGCCTTCGGCTATCCTTCTTACCGCCTCTCCAAGATTGCGCGCGCCACAAACAAAAGGAATTTTAAATTTTGTTTTATCGATATGGCATTCTTCATCAGCCGGTGTCAGCACTTCACTTTCATCTATATAATCTATCCGCAATGCTTCCAGAAGCTGCGCTTCCACAAAATGACCGATTCTGGCTTTTGCCATTACCGGTATTGATACTGCTTTCTTGATTTTAGCAATCATTGCCGGATCGGACATTCTGGCCACTCCGCCCTGCTTGCGAATATCGGCAGGAACTCGCTCCAGGGCCATAACTGCCACCGCTCCGGCTTCTTCGGCCATCTTTGCCTGCTCGTCATTTGTTACATCCATAATGACGCCGCCTTTTAACATTTGCGCCAGTTGGACATTTAATTCATACCTTTTTGCATCCACTTTAATTCGCCTCCTAACTTAATACAGTTATTATAATACTTCACAAGTGTGTTGCCTAGTTAAATATTGATTAAATTACCATAGCATCCTTGTTTTAATTTCTTTTTCAGACAGATATTTCTTGATTTCCTCAATAGAATAAGTCCGGTAATGAACCATTGATGCGATCAGCGCCGCGTCAGCTCTGCCTTTCGTCAATACTTCGGCCAGATGCCGGGGCTCTCCTGCTCCGCCGGAGGCTATGACCGGAATGCGGACATTATCGGATATTAGCGCGGTTAGATTCAATTCATAGCCTTCCTGAGTACCATCGGCATCAATCGAGTTTAAACAAATTTCGCCGGCTCCAAGACTTTCCGCTTTTCTGGCCCACCAAAGAGCATCTATTCCTGTATATTTTCGGCCTCCATGGATGACTATTTCGTAACCGGAGGGTATCTTTTCAGATACGCCCACTTTTTTAACATCCATACCCAGAACAATGCACTGGCTACCGAACGCCTTGGCACCTTGAGCTATTATTTCAGGCTCATTAACAGCAGCTGAATTTACGCTCACTTTTTCCGCACCTGCCAAGATCACTCGACGCATATCTTCCAGATTGCGGATGCCACCGCCCACAGAAAATGGAATGAATATCGTTTGCGCGACATGTTTGACTACATCAATCATGATATCGCGTCCTTCAGACGAGGCTGTAATATCATAAAAGACAATTTCATCCGCTCCCTGCTCATAATATTCCCGCGCGACTTCCACCGGATCGCCAATGTCCACATTGCCTTTAAATTTGATGCCTTTGGTGAGCTTGCCATCGCGCACATCCAGACAAGGAATGATTCTTTTAGAGATCATTGCCCCTCCAACTGCAGAAATTACGCAGAATCTGCAAACCCGGCCTGCCGCTTTTTTCCGGATGGAATTGCATGGCTACCAGATTCTTCACTGCCAGCACCGAACAAAATTTTATTCCGTAATCTGTTACCCCTAAAACTGCAGATTCATCGGACGGAGCCGGATAATAAGAATGCACAAAATAAAATTCCGCCTCTGACGAAATGTCACTAAATACGGGATGACTTCGCCTGAACTCAACGTTGTTCCAGCCCATGTGTGGAATCTTTAACGCCCGACCTGCGTAAGCTAAATGATCCGGGAAACGTTTTGTGGAACCACGAACAAGTCCAACGCAATCTGTCTTATTCTCTTCGCTGTAATCGAAAATGATTTGTGTGCCCAGACATATTCCCATCAGCGGTTTGCCAACGCCGATCCAATCTTTTAGCCAACTATCGAGTTTCTTTTGTCTGAGGTTAACCATGGCATCACCCGCGGCTCCGACACCAGGGAAAATGACGTGACTTGCCGCTTCCAGTTTTTTAATATCATCCGTTATCAGAAAAGATTCGCCGATATTTTGCAGCGCTCTGGCGACACTTGTCAGGTTTCCTGCTTTATAATCAATAATTGCTATCATAATTCATTCATCGTTTTCTTTTTTCTCTTACTCTGGCATTTAGCAATTTTTATGCTTAATTTAAAGCTATTTTAATAGTCGAGTAAAAAGACTAACTCTGTAGGGAACGGTCGCGACCGTTCCCTACAGCTAATAGTACTTGCCCTGATATGAGTACCGCCTCTCCAATTCTTTGTTAATCGCGTTCAACACATCTAATTTATTCATTGCCCAGTCAGGCGCAAGGAAAATATCGCGATAGCCATCGGCAGTCAGACGCTGAATCACCATATTTGACGACAATATCTCCAGAACATCAGCTACTAAAGAAACATATTTTTCTTTAGTAATGATCTGTATTGCATTGTTTTTATACATTTCTCCCAGAAGAGTTCCTTCCAAAGCCAACAAAGAATGAATTTTGATACCATGGATAGGCAAAGCAGCAAGAGTTCTGGCTGTTGTTAACACATCTTCGTCGCTTTCTCCCGGCAAACCGATAATAATGTGAACACAAATGTTCAGGCTGCCTCCGGCCAGGGCCTTTACCGCGTCTAAGAATTGCTGAAAATTATGCCCCCGGTTAATGAGTTGCAAAGTCTTGTCGTTTACCGACTGCAAGCCCAGCTCCACCCAGATGTGATATTTTTTTGCATATCCGCCCAATAACTCGATAACATCCGGCCCGAGACAATCCGGTCTTGTTCCGATGGAAAGGCCAATCACGTCTTCCTGAGCTAGCGCTTCATCATAGAGCGCCTGCAATTTGGCCACCGGAGCGTATGTATTGGTGAATGTCTGGAAGTAAGCGATAAATTTAGAAGCCTGAGCGGAGTAATACTTTTTTCCGCTGGCAATCTGGCTGGCAACAGATGGCAGTTCTCCTTTTTGGCGCAATTTTGAGCCGCGTCCATCACAATAAATACAACCCCCCACGGCAACATGTCCGTCACGGTTGGGACAGGTAAAGCCTGCGTCAATGGATATTTTGTACACATTGCGGCCGAACAAATTTCGCCAATAACTTTTCAGATCATAGTATCTTTTATTGTTTTTCCAAAAATCCGGTTTAGCCAATACCGCCTCTTTTTTTTGTTGTATTTTTGCTTGCGATACTATTAAATCAATGAGACTTGGCTTTTTTCACGGCTACGCCACAGAAAAAAGCCTCAGTCGAATTGACCGTGAGCGAGCGCAACGAGTCGAAGGGTCTTTTAGTTAGTTTTACTGAGCTTTACTATTGATTTATTGCAAGCACAAGCATTGGTTTGAGCTAAACAAGAGGTGAAAAACATTGTCTGATCATTATGACATTCTGGTAATCGGCGGGGGTCATGCCGGCTGCGAAGCAGCTCTGGCGGGAGCCCGAATGGGTTGCCGTACAATTTTGTTTAATATCAGTTTGGATTCAATAGCATTGATGTCCTGTAATCCGGCAATTGGCGGGCTAGCTAAAGGGCAATTAGTCAAGGAAATCGATGCTCTCGGCGGTGAAATGGGAAAAATTGCTGATAAAACCGCCGTTCATTTCCGGATGCTCAATGCATCTAAAGGCCCTGCCGTTCATTCTTCCCGTGTTCAGTGTGACAAGCAATTATACCGCTTAACCATGAAGGCAACAGTAGAGAATCAGGCAAATCTGCATATAAGACAAGCCATGGTGGAGAGTCTGGTTATTGAAGGCAATGAAATAAAAGGAGTCCTTGATCAAACCGGCCATTTCTATAGCGCGAAAAAAGTCATCATTACTACCGGAACTTTTTTAAACGGCCTCGTGCACATCGGTACTTCTCAAACAGCCTCCGGTCGTGCCGGTGAGCTGGCATCATTGGAACTTGCCGCCTGTCTGAAGCAATTAGGTTTTGAAATTGGCAGAATGAAGACAGGAACACCGCCTCGCCTGCGGGCTTCTTCAATTGATTTTTCAAGCCTGGAGCGGCAGGATAGCGATCCCGAACCACAGCCATTTTCTTTTACTACCAAACAATTGCGGATGGAACGCCTTCCTTCTTACTTTACCGCGACATCTTCTGAAACACATCGTCTTATAAGGGACAATATTCAATCTTCTCCACTTTATGCCGGTGTAATTAAAGGTATCGGCGCCCGCTATTGCCCATCTCTGGAAGATAAAGTTATGAGATTCCACGAGCGGGAAAGCCATCCCGTTGTGCTTGAGCATGAAGGACTTGATACGCAAGAAATTTATGCCAAGGGTTTAGGCAATAGCCTGCCACTGGAATTACAATACAAAATAGTGCGCAGTGTACCCGGGTTGGAGCAGGCCGAAATTATGCGCCCAGCTTATGCTATTGAATACGATTTTGTCCAGCCGACGCAGCTTAAACCGACACTGGAAACAAAATTGATTAAAGGCCTTTATCTTGCCGGTCAAATCAATGGAACTTCCGGGTATGAAGAAGCGGCGGCGCAAGGCCTGTGGGCAGGAATTAATGCCGCGAGAGCATTGCGGGGAGAGCAGCCATTTATCCTGGATCGCTCAGAAGCTTACATTGCAGTTTTAATTGATGACCTTGTTACCCGCGGTGTTGATGAACCTTACCGCATGTTCACATCCCGCGCGGAATACCGGCTTATTCTGCGTGAGGACAATGCCACTATCCGTCTGATGGGGAAAGGCGTTGAGTTGGGGCTGATTGGCAGCGAGCATTATTTGTCTTTGCAGGATAAAATGCGCCAGATCAAGCAGGGCATCGATAGACTCAAAGCAGCGCCCATCAAACCTTCACCGGAAATAAATGAACATCTGGCAAAACTCCAATCGCCGCCCCTTAATAATTCCACTACTCTGTACGGCCTTTTGAAAAGATATGAAATTTCTTATGATGATTTAGCCGGATTTCCTGCCTGGCAGGACCAAAAGGATTCCTTTGTCAAAAAGCAAATTGAAATTGAAACGAAATATGAAGGCTATATCAAACGGCAATTTGATTCTGTGAAAAAATTAAAAGATCAGGAAAAAAAGAAAATCCCAAAGAATTTTGATTATCACTCCGTACCCGGCCTTTCCAACGAATTGAAAGCAAAGCTCATCAAAGTAGCGCCGCATACCCTCGGGCAGATGGAAAGGATTCCCGGCATGACCGAAGGCGCCATCTCCGCTGTTTTAATCATGATGAAGAAACAGGTAATCGCAGGTAATTCTAAAAAAGAAAAAGATGAGAAAAGCTAGACTTTGTCAAAGGGATGATCAATGAACTTGGAAGAAAAAATTATTGAGCAACTTCATAAATTGCCCGAAGACAAAAAGGCTGAAGTTCTTGACTTTGTAAAGTACCTTAGATCGAAAACTGAAGAGAAAGATTGGTCTGAGTTATCCATGTCATCTTCAATGCGCGGCATGGAAAATGAAGATACACCTTACTCCCTTGCAGACCTGAAAGAATCTTTCTCATAATTAATGAGAGATTCAAAATACGGTATTTGATTTATGGATAAAACTGTTTTCGATAATAAGTTAAAAGAACATAATCTTGGTGTCTTGTTGGCTGTCGCGGAAAAAGATGTAAAAGACGGCCGCACCAAAGACGCACGGATTTTCTTAAAAAAGATTAAGGAAAGTGCCAAAATATCGAGTTGAGATCACGCAACGGTCCAATCCGATATTTAGGTATTGAATATCGCCATATTACTTATGGTCATTATAGAACAATTTTCAGAGTTGAAGGCTCCAGAGTCATTATTCTGCGTGTCATCCACGGCGCTCGTCTGCTCGACTTTGAAATATTTGAAAAATGGACCGAAAACAAGAAATAGCTCACTTTAGTATGTTTTGTCCGGAATTAAGAGCAGGAAGGCAACACGGAAATACCTTGGAGAAAAACAGTGAACCTGAGCAGTCGGTTTTTATCGATGTTGAATCGATTATTTCCCCTCCTGACTCGCGGCATGAAGACAACTTGTTGACAACTTGTAAAATTAGTTTACAATAAAGTTGTCAACAACCGCTAACGAAAGGATATATGGAGATGAGAACACTCATACTCAACACAATAAATAAACAGAGGCAGGTAAAGACCGCCGATATCGTAGGCCTTACCGGGCTTTCACGGGCCTACGCGCAGCGGTTTCTGAAAGACCTTGCCGAAGAGGGTGTGATTGTTCTGATGGGCAAAGCAAACCAGGCGCATTATATTCTTCCCTCGAAAAAAGGCGCAAGCAATGCCAAACCTTTAAGTGTTCGTAGGATCATGACCAACAAAGACTTGGCCGAGGACAAGGTGCTACGGGAGATCAAAGAAGGGAGCGCTATCTTCCAAGGCGTTGCCGGCAACATTTCCTCGATTATCGATTACTCTTTTACCGAAATGCTCAACAACGCGATCGAACATTCCACAGCACAAAAGATAGACGTGGTCATCATGAGAACCGCGACGGATATCCGGTTCACGGTGGCAGATCGGGGTATCGGTATATTTAACAACATTATGAAAAAAAAGCGACTTGGCACAACTATTGAAGCCATACAGGACCTGCTCAAAGGAAAGGAGACTACAGCGCCGGAGGCGCACAGCGGCGAGGGTATATTCTTTACGTCAAAGATCGCTGATCTTCTGACCATCAAGAGCTTTGAGAAGAAGCTCGTTTTTGACAATGCCCAACAGGACATTTATGTAAAAGATGTAAAACCCGTAAGGGGAACAAGGGTTGATTTCGTCCTGGGCTTAAGATCAAAAAAGAAACTGGTTGATCTTTTCGATAAGTACACCGATGAGTCTTTCCAATTCAGCAAAACCGGGGTGAAGGTGAAACTTTATCATCAGGATGTTGATTACGTGTCAAGATCGCAAGCCCGAAGAATTCTGACAGGTCTGGAGAAATTCAAGACCATTGAGCTCGATTTTAAAGACGTTACGACCATCGGGCAAGCCTTTGCAGACGAGGTATTCCGAATCTGGCAGGCACAGCACAAAGACGTTAAATTTGTCATTAAGGACGCCAATGAAAACGCTATGATCATGATTAAGCGAGCGCAACCATAGTTGACAACATGTTGACAACTTATATAATTAATATTTAATAAAGTTGTCAACCATTGCCGGCCCACAACCGGAAAAACATAAACCATTGTCCAACGATACATTTCAGCCGATCACTTGTAGTTCCGGCTGAATTCTTTGCAACCACCGATAAGGAGGAAGAAGTGGAGCAGAGAGCCAAAGAACATGCCCAGCGGTTGTATGACTACATCTCTGCAAGCTAAATTTATTGACCGTTTTCCCACGCGCCCATTTATTCGCTTATAATTATGGAACATTTTCCTTTCAAGAAAAAAGAGGTTGCGTTATCTTGATACTCAAAATACCCAAAAAAACGACGTTCGTATATTAATTGTTAGCCAATTAAGGTAGATAATCATGACTTTTCAGCAAAAAGATTTGAATGATTTAAAAAAAGCAAAGATGCTACTGGAGAACCCGGGTATTGCAGCAAAAATCACCAACTTACTTGCTACTCCAATTGAAAAAGGATTTGAACTCTTGCCTGACAATTGGAATGTGAAAGTCGGTGAAGTGACCCAAGCGGCTTTATCCAAGGCAGTTCATGCCGCAGTTTTCACAATGAAAGATGCGCCTGGTGAAGAAGCATCTAATTTATGGCATAAAATAGTTGTAGCAACAACAGGCGGCATAGGAGGTTTCTTTGGGCTACCAGCATTGGCAGTGGAGCTACCAATATCAACAACAATCATGTTGCGATCTATAGCTGATATTGCGAGAAGCGAAGGTGAAACTATCAGTAAGATTGCATCCAAAATAGCATGTATTGAGGTGTTTGCTTTAGGTGGACCGAGCAAGAGTGATGATGCTTCTAAATCTGGATATTTTACAATTCGTGCAGCTTTAGCACGATCTGTAACAAAAGCTGCTGAATATATGGCAGAAAAAGGTCTGGCTGAAGAAGGCGCCCCTGCTCTTGTTCGACTGATAACTCAAATTGCAGAGCGCTTTAGTATTCAAGTATCGGAGAAAGCAGCAGCACAAGCAATTCCTGCAATTGGAGCAGCGGGAGGGGTTCTCATAAACACATTATTTATTGATCATTTTCAGGATATGGCACGTGGTCATTTTATAGTACGGCGTCTTGAAAGAAAGTATGGTAAAGAAATCGTGGAAGCAACATACAAAACAGTTTAAATTGGCCAAAAAGGCGCTTCAGTGGACGCAAAAAGCCGCGCCCGCTGAAGCGTAAAGGGAGGTTTCTATGTCGTACGTTGAGAACAATCTTATTCAAGGTGAGCAAGTTGTTTATCGTGCAGAGTTACATTGGATAATATTTATCTGGCCTGTAATATTTTCATTTGTATTAATTGGAATTCCGTGGCTTATCGCCGCCATTCTTCAAAAAAAGACAACCGAAATGGCAGTGACTAATAAAAGAGTGATTATTAAAACTGGAATAATATCACGACGAACTATTGAAATGAACTTATCCAAGATTGAGAATATAGAAGTCAATCAAAGCATTATTGGTCGAATATTTGGATATGGTATCATTACTATTGTTGGCACTGGCGGAACACACGAACCGTTTAAAAATGTATCCCAACCATTAGATTTTCGGAAGTCCGTTCTGGCTCAAGGCCAATAAGAAATGGCATAACCAGCAGTTAAACGCTGACCTGTCCGCGTCTGCGTCGTAGCGAGAAATTCTGTGTTCTGGGTGGGGGCGGAACTGCCTTATTTAAAGGTTCAATCCCCGGCCAGGTAGGTTAACCGCATCGTTACCGAAATAAAGGGTTGTAATCGACTATCCGTTTTACATATTCCCTGATTTCATAATCGGTTGGTGGCTACTTCACGCTGCCGGTAAATAAATTTCACCCACCAAGAATCTAAATGTTATTATACCACTTCTAAATCGAAGATGATATCGAGGCGGCAAGAAGGATGCAATGAGGCGTATTGTGCATACGTTGAGGAAGCCTACGACGCAGCCAACAAAGATAGCGCTTTGATTTAGAATTGGAATTATACATCTTTGTTATTCCACACAGCGGGCGCATATTCGTTTGGATGCAATTAAAGATAAATAGATAATATTTTCATAATATTAATGATCTTGTGAAAATATTTTCACCTTTATGGCCACTTTTGAAGAATTTGTCATAATTGGTTCACTCCTTGCAACTTTATTCTCAAAAGCTAAAAAATAATTGCTATTAGTACAATTTTGTTACAAAATACTTTTATGGTTAGTCGAATCGTCTATGAGCAAGACTACAAAAAAATCTTTTTCTGAGAAAGAGCGCAATTTGAGTATTCATAGTTATGAAGAACTGGCCACATTGCACGCAATAGCTAAAATTTTAGCTCAACCTACAGATTTGCGTGATGAACTGGAGCAATTCCTGCAAGAAATGAGTTCACGTCTGGGAATGCAGCGGGGCATGATATCTCTCTTTGACCGCGAAAAAAATGAGGTCTGGCTGGATATAGCCCATGATATTAATATTGAAGGAATGGATGTAACATACAAACCCGGAGAAGGTATTACTGGTGAAGTCGCCCAGACAGGGCGCCCGATGGCTGTGGCCAATTTGGGACATGCCACCCATTTTTTAGACCGTACGGGGGCAAGACGTCACTTAAACAGGTCGGAGCTGGCCTTTCTTTGTGTTCCCATTATTTATGATGATCATGTTGTGGGCGTTTTGTCCGCCGATAAAGTAGCTCTCGAAGTGGAAGATCTGGATAAGGAACTGGCCATGCTCTCCGCCGTAGCTGAGCTTATGGCCAAAGCTGTGCACATCAGAGCTTTAGAAGAGGAAAACAGACGGCTGAAAAAAATTGTCGGCAGTACGCGAGCGCCCTCGGTAGATATTATAGGCCATTCTAAACCAATGCAGGAAGTATTCGGTTTAGTAGCCCAAGTAGCCGATTCCAAGACGACAGTCTTAATCACCGGTGAAACAGGAACCGGCAAGGAACTAATCGCCCGGGCAATCCACATGAACTCTCCCAGGAACAATGGACCAATGGTGCAGGTTAATTGCGCGGCTATCCCGGATACGCTAATTGAAAGTGAGCTTTTTGGTCATGAAAGAGGGGCTTTTACAGGGGCGCTGCAGCAGCGCCGCGGTAGATTTGAAGAAGCTAACGGAGGCACTATTTTTCTGGACGAAATAGGCGAGCTTTCCGCTGCCGCTCAGGTAAAGCTTTTGCGCGTTTTGCAGGAAAAAAGATTTCAGCCGCTGGGCTCTTCGCGAGTTATTAATGTCAATGTCCGCATTATCGCGGCGACCAACAGAAATTTAGAACAAGACATTCTGACGGAACGTTTTCGTGCTGATTTGTTTTACCGCGTAAATGTTTTTCCTATATATTTACCGTCGCTGCGTGAAAGAGGCAGTGATATTATACTTTTGGCGGATCATTTTATTTTGAAATACAGCAAGGAAATGGGGAAAAATGTTAAAAAAATTTCTACCGCGGCAATAGAAGTATTTCTATCTCACAAATGGCCGGGTAATGTGCGCGAGCTGGAAAACTGTATTGAGCGAGCCGTTCTCTTATCCAATGGTGATACAATTGAGTGTTTACATTTGCCGCCGTCTTTACATGTAAGAGAAACTAAAGTGGAAAAGAAGGAACACAGCAAACTATCTTCTATTGTAGAGGCGCAGGAAAGATCATTAATTATTGATACTCTGGAAGCTACCGGAGGAAATCAAACAAAGACCGCAAAAGTTTTGGGGACAACAAAGCGTATAATTCAATATAAAATTACCAAACTGGGAATCAATCCAAAGCTTTTCCGCAAAAACAATAAAAACATCAATGAAGCTGAGTAGATTTTTAATCGAAGAAGCAGACCATTTCCTGCGCCACAATATCGGAAAGTAATTTTAAATTTTTTTCTCTAACATCATAGACGTGAACAACATCAGCATACTGGCGATCCTCCGGCACAAGCTCTTCCATGATATTGGACATTGATTGCATCCAGGCCGTGTTGAAGATAACTTTTTCCTGTTCCGGATAAATAGCCATATAAAAAATATTCATCTCCACCATATCCTGAAAAAAATGGGTGCCGAAAGATAGATCGGGTATCAAACTTCCTTCCTTGTATGCTATTTCCGCAATCGCGGCGATATTGTTTATTTCAGAAAAAGTGACTGGTACACCCATTGCCGGCGTTGTTGTCCCCCAGCGGCCAGGTCCGAAAAGGATCGTCGGCATTTCATCCCGATTATTAATAGTCTTGTTGATTTTACCAACCAATCGGGCAATATTGTATTTTTCGGAAAGCGGGAGTTTTGAATAGCCCCGCGGGTCAATATAAATGATTCGTGAAATATTCTCGTAAACGCTGCCTCCCATGAAGTTACCTTCCTGTCGCAGCAATATTTTACTCTCATTAATCTTATCAGGAATTTCCACACGGCTATAGTGGCCTTTCGTCTGAAACGGCCGGCACTGAAGGAGATTGATTTGAATATTTCCCTCCGCGTTAAAGTTAGCGGTAAATTCAATATCCACCGGATAATCATATATCTCTTCCAATCGTTTGAGCATCTTTGACATAATATCCGGAAATGCCGTTGAGGAAAGCAGCTCATCGAAGGTAAGTATCCACACTTCCGTGCGTTTGCCTAAAGCTTTCATCCGCTCACTGGCCTCAATATCGCGCACGCCAATGAGGTCTAAGCGTGTTTCTAAATCATCACTAAGCACCTCTGCCACCGATAAGGATTGAAAACGATTTTCCTCCAAATTTAAGACATCAACACTATGCTGGGAAAAACGCCCTGCATCTTCCGGTTTAGCATAGGGTTTAACCAATGGCTGATCCAAAGCAACAATGCGGGGATAATCATTTTCCATGCGGTTTACAGCCCTTGTCCCTAGTCCAAAAACAAGCCTTAGCATTCCCGCCTTGGGGTCCATGCCTTTTTGCCAGACAAAGGTGTTATAAGACAAACCGACACCGGCCAATTCGGGAAAGAAATAATGTTTACGGTAAGAACCGGAAACCCGCTGCACCAGCAGAGCCATCTGTTCGTCTTGTTGATCCAAGCCACGCTGCAGACGATAAGTTAGAGCATCTATATTCATTGTGCTGGCAAAAATTTTCCTCACTGCATCCTCAAATTTCTCATAACGTTCTTCCGGTGTCCCTTGATTGGCGCAAAAATAACTCTCATATTTTCCGGCAAAAGCATTACCGAAAGCATCTTCCAGAAGACTACTGGAGCGCACAATAATCGGTGATTGCCCGTAATATTCCAGCATTAATTGAAACCGTTCCCGGACTTCTTCCGGAAAAACTCCCTTCAACATTTTGTTTTTCAATTCCCGGGCACTCTCAAAATAGCTTTCTTTGGTTTTATGGGACATGAGGGCTCTCCACCAGCCGTTTTGAACCATATAAGAATAAAAAACATCAGAGCCGATATAAAACGAGTCGTGCAATTCCAGATGCTCTGACCAGTTTACAGAAGAGTCTTTTCGCAAAATATTGCGCGCCAACAACATACCTGCAGATTTACCGCCGATGAAACCTGTTCCAATGAGCCGCTCTTTAATTTCGATAAGATCTTCCAGTGTAAAATATTCTTTTATCAGAGCCAGCATTCTTTTCTCCCTTCCGATCAACACACGGGAAAGCTGCTCTACCATTTTCTGCTTTTCTTTTATGTCCTTTGGATTTTCCAGCATATCCTTTGCTTGCATGAATATGCGATCCCAATAGTCCAGATTTCTTTCGGCACCGGTGGCACTCGCCTGATGAAGATAGGAAAATAAATTCGAGGCATCGGCGCTATTCATAATGGGAACAAATTCGTCGTTTTCCATAATGTGCGGAAGAAACATCGTCGGTGAATAGCGCTGCCATGCTTTAATAGGGTGGACACAAAGTTTACCCTGATAGTTATAAACATCCAGCAGTACTTGGGTAGTTTCTCTAATGCGGGCAATGGTTTTAAAAGAATGCCGGTTCCGAAGGATAGAAAAATATGCGACCGTGTTTAACTCAAAAAGATAGGGACAAGTAATCACAAAAAAGTTGCCAATCATCAGGTCAGTCGCCCAGGCTAAAAGCAGATCTGATAGACAATCAAATACATAAAAAACATCGTGTCCTTCCTGCCGGATGATATAATGAACCTGCGTAGAAAAAGATTCAAAACCGATATCGGCGTTAAGTTTGTAAATAGCAACTTTCCCGGTTGGCTCTAAAATCGGCGGGTGTTTAGCAAAACGCATATAAACAATGCGCCGTCCTTTTTCTAAAGCTGTGTTTACATAAGGATTTACAAATGTTTTGTAGTCTTCAATATTTTCAACCTGAAAAACAACATTATCACCCATTTGCAGGTAATTAAGAGTTTTATCCAATCCTTTAATGCCTGTACTAACGCTGGATATGTTGATCATCAAAGCACCCTTAATATGACAATGTTAATAACTTACGGTAACTCCAATTTTAAATTAAAGCGCTATCTTTGTTGGCAACGCAGCCTGGGGCGTCGTCGGCTTCCTCAACGTATTAGTAATACGCCTGGGGAGCCTCCTCCTTGCCGCCTCGTTATCCTTTGAATGCGACTTGGTATCAATATTACTCCTCCAAACCATCATCGTCTTTTTTGACAGCTGCCGCTTTTAGAGGTTTGATCTTTCTGTAGACGGCCTGCGGAGTCCTTTTATTGCCGTCAACCGTGAGAAGCCTTTCTATAGTAATACCGAAAAGTTTTTCATTCTCTTCCAGGTAAGGCTCTATCAGATGCCAGTCCGCATCGGTAATTTCAGCAAACTCTCCACCGTTTAACTGCTCATCAACCAGTTTCTTTTGTGGATCCCGAACATAAATCGCGCCACCGGAAGCAAGAGAAAATATATTCGAACCGGGGTACGGCGAATCGTATTCACAAATCGAACCGTCCTCATCGTCAAAGCCAATGCCGTTAAGAATGACAAAACCGCCGCCATTGAGCGGATCACCGGCCATAAAAGATTCAGCAAGGTAATCCAGAGCAGTGCCGTTAATCACCACCCGCGGCTTGCCAACGGCATTAATTAAAGGCCTGCCCGCCGCGTTACCCATTATATACGCACTGCCTCCTTTGGCCCCGTACATAAATGTCTGGCCGACATCACCAAACACAACAAGCTTCCCATCTTTCATAATCTGGCAGAGTTGATCCTGGGCATTGCCATGAACATAAATTTCCATGCCGTCAATGCCTGACGCCAGATAATCTCCGGAAGCCCCGTAGACATCAATCCTCACATCCCTGGTGGCCGGACCGAAACCGCAGCCGGTAAACCGCTGACCACGATATTTATAAACAATGAACTTCTTCCAGCCAAGTTTAAAGGCCTTCACCATCATTACCGCATCGCATTTATCACCTTCCGGTTCAAACTGTTCGGCATCAATAATCAGAATTTTCTCATTGTTTTTCGGCGCGCGAAGTTGATCGCGACTTGCATAATTAATCCGGCTGAACCGTGAATTCGACATTTCCGTGATCATTGGCGACGCGTCGAAAATCTCATCTTGAGCTATTTTCAGGACATGCTGCAGAGAGCTTCTTTTTATTGAGCCAGTATTGAATCTACGATCATTCAAAAGGGTTAACGCGGTAATGGCCTCTTGCTTACAGTCATCACTTTTCAGGGCATAACCCTTGATCGCCTCAATGCAGAATCTGAGCTTGTCAGGATCAAAGTTGCCAATGCTATCCTTTACATATGTAAACAATTTATTGGCAGTTGTTGAATAATCATTTTCGGCAAATAAAGCTGCAAGCTTTTCTTTTATGGGCTTGTAGTCTTCCGTAACTGTTATCTTTTTCGCTACATCACAGGTGGCTTTGCCCTTTGGAGTTTTAATCACCTCCCCGAACTTGTCGGTACAAATAAGCTTTTTACCATCTGCGGTATCTTTAAGGCTGAAGATAAATGAACCGCCATCGGTATAGCTGCCACCGCGGGCATTCCAATATTTGTCGGCAATGGGCCCGAAACGCGGATCTTCCCTTTCCAGGGAGATTAGCGTCGCATCAATAGCCTGCTTTTCGGAACAAATTAGACCGATCTGGACTTCCCCCTCCTGCAGAGCAAATACCTGAGGGCGCAGCATAGCGGTATCGGTAATGCCTATCAGCTGGAATTGATCATTTTTAACGTCATTTCTCGCAATGATAAAGAACCACGGTCCATCCGGCGAGGCGTTTACATGATGGGTTTGAATAGCTTTATACAGCTCCTGCTTTTCAGCAGGCAACATATCAAAGTCCCTTTCCGAAGTCGGCGCCATGGCCTCAATCAGGTGTTCCAGTGGATATTTATATACCCTGCTCCACAAATCCAGCAACAGAGCCGCTTCTTCAGTATCTGTCAGAAACAGAGGGTAATAGTTGCGCTGTTTGAGATATTCACTCACAGCCTGATAATTAGCAAAGTCACCGTTATGCACTAGCGCTTCATTGAGCGCGCTAAACGGATGGCAACCACCCGGATGCCAAACACGTCCGCGTGTCGGATAACGCTGATGGGCCAGCCAAGCATGAGCTTTGAAGTCATCCAACTTATAGTATTTAACGACGTTTTCCGCATATCCCACTATTTTCAGGATCATCATGTTCCTGCCGTGCGACAGGACAAAAGCCTTTTTTTCACCAAGGGACGCATAATAGTGCGTGTTAATCTTAAAGCTGTTCTGATAAACAAACTCATCCTCGGCATCACGCCTGTCCATTGATGTAAATTTGTTATCCGAAATGAACTTATCGAGGACATCATCCTTAACTCGCACAAAATAACGCATAACATCAGGAGGCCGGACATCCAATCCGATACTGCGGTGATCATCAATGGTGGCAAGCTTCTCCGATTTATCGATTTTAAAGTATGGTTTGATGAATGTATCTTCAATTTCAGTACATACGCTTCCATCAAGAAGAGCAATGTGCAGCATATAATCATCTTGAAGCACCTGCTTGGATACACCCATCGCTTCGGGAATAAACCCGACAGCTCCGATACCTCCGCCTTTTCCATTACCTCTGTTGTGCATCTGAACCGATGGCTCGAAGATGTTCTTCCCTGTTACAGGAATCGAACAGATAAAACCTGTTACGCCGCAGCCTCCTTCTTCTTCAGTGTTTTGGCTTAAAGGCGGTACCTGGCTGCAAATTTCAGCACGTGATATTGTTATTTTTTCAACATTGTCCATTATTAATAGCTCCGTGGAAAGGCTGACGGCTGAAGACTGAGGGGTAAGAATCATCATCGAATGTCTTTTCCTTCAGTCTATCCAGCTTCAGCCTATATGCCTTTATTATTTACTGTAATCTATATGCTCAAGCAAATCAGTCCGGCCAACAAGTTCTCTTACACTCCTCATGCCGAACTTCTGCAGTATTTCAACAAGCTGGACATTCCAGGCATGGTACATATTTGTGAGTCTCTGTGTCGCCCAGTCTTCATTAAACAGATCGGCAAGTTCCGAATCCGTTGAGGCAATTCCCCGGGCACAGCCGCGTCCTGATTCGCAGTTTCCACATCTGACACATTCCAGAGAAACCAGCTCCGCTGTGCCGATAACCGTGCCATCCGCGCCAAGGCAAATAGCTTTGGCCAAATCATGAGCAGTTCTTATGCCACCTGAGGCAATGAGTGTTATGGCGTCCCGTGCGCCCTCTTCCTTTAAAAAATTATGAACCTTCATTATTGCATATTCTATCGGCATGGCAATGTTCTTTTTGGCAATGTCGGGCGCTGCGCCGGTGCCGCCATATCCGCCGTCGATGTGAATTATATGAGCACCGGCATAGTATGAACCGACAGCAACCATATCCACATCATTGGGTGTCGAAACCTTAACGGAAACCAATGCGTTAGGATTGATTTCTTTGATCCAGTCAATATGCTTCTTGTGATCTTCGATGGAATACACCGAATGAAATGGAAAAGGTGAAAACAAGGAGGTGCCTTTGACCGCCTCCCGCATCCGGGCAACGTTTTGCGTATTTTTTTCACCCAGAAGATGCCCGCCAAGGCCGGGTTTGGCACCCTGTGCATACTTGAATTCCACTATTTTTACGCGCTGTATCGTTTCTTCGCGCACGCCAAACAAACCTGTCGCCACCTGAGTGATCACGTGGTCGTTATAAGGTTGAAGCAGCTCCGGATATCCTCCCTCACCGGTACAGGTAAATGTATTCCATATCGTCGCGTTGCGCGCCTTGGAAACCATTGTAGGCAGACTTACCGACCCGAAGGACATGCCCCCACCATAGACAGGTGTGGAAATGATAACATTGGCGCGGCCATCATTTCTCCTGTTTAAGGGGATCTCCGTTGATATTTCAAACTTATCAATTTTCGGCCGCCCGGCAGGAAACTTGAGGCGTAGCTTGTCGAACCCGCCGCCGGAATTACCCGTATTATATTCAAGATCCGTTCGTTCGGGCGGATATCCGGTTTCCGCCATTATCCAGGTCGCAGTAATCATATCCGCTGTCCAGCGATAATCGCCCAGCGTTTCATACATCGGATTCAGTGAGATGCTCAAAGCCTTGCGCGGACATTTTGCCACACAATAAAAATCGTTGTTTTTGCATTCAAACCCGATACATTTATAGTCTATCGGCACACTAATCCTGTTGTGCCCTTCAATTCTTTCATGAACTCCGTAGGGGCATGATTTTGCGCAAGTACCGCAGTTGATGCAGGCGCCGGATCGAGTAACTTTATATTTCGGCACCTGGTGCTTAAATCGCGAAGGCATTTTTTTAATTTTTACAGTTGATGGTTTCATACGTTTGCTGTTTCTCTTTTTTTAAATAGTTTTCCAAAAGTATCATTATCGATTTCTTCAAAGAAGATAGCCCTTCCGGTTTCACCGCGCAGCCGTCGTGCTTCACGGATACCCATGGCGCCCATTACCTCAAGAAGCTGCGAGTGCCAGGCACCCATGAGGTTAATAATCCTCTGCATTACCGTTCGCACTGCAATTTTTTCCAGTCCTTCGGGGAACACTATAATCTTCTCCGGCTCTTCATACAACCTGGCACCAAGCGCAATAAGCAGCGGCAAATCTATTGCTGTTAAATCCGCGCCGCAGAGCATTGCCTTCGGCACATGCTCGGCCATGGCTATTCCGCCGGAGAAAATAATTGTAACTTCATCGCGGATTCTGTCCTCAACCAGCTTCAGATGCACGGCACAAATGATATCTTTGGCCAGACGCCTATTTAAATCTGCCGAACCATTATTCTCCATACCGCGATAATCGGCCACGACATGGATGATCTCCGCGCCACTTTGTGCCAGCTTGGAAACAATTTCTTCCACAGACTTCGTTGCCTCAACGCGAATTATCGTAAGCACTTTATTTATTTTTTTAATTTTATCCTGCACAGCAGGGAAAGCACTTAATATATCTTCGGTATACTCAAGCGCCACAATTCTTACACTTTTGATCAACCTCTGATGCTTATCAATTTCTTTATGGGAAATTAATGGAATGATGTTTTTTATATATTTTTTTATATCCGCCGTAATATCATCCGCAGACAATACTATACAGGTGTTGAGTTCCGCAGCCGCTCTCACTATGGCAACTTTTACATTCGGACTCAAATTCTCTTTGGGAAAATCAAAGATGATGGGAATCGGAAGATCAACTGTATTATGAATTTTCGACAGTAATTTGCCATTTTCATCAAAGGTCAGGTGATTGAGCTTCCTGCCCAGCTCAACGGATGTGCTGATGTATTCCCGTCCATGAATTCCGTCGCGTGTCGGGCGGACAATTTCCGACATATCGGTCCACATGCTGTCAAACCCCGGCCCTGTAAACGGACCTCGATAACCAGCGCCGGTAACAGGAACTTTACCATCTTCCGCCTGCTTCCATAAAGTTATAAACATATCGGGCTTCCAGTACGACCCGCCGATATTTAAAAAGTCCTTATCCAGAGATTTTTCCAGCGCTCCCCGCGGACATTCCTGAATGCACCGAAAGCAGTTTCTACAAACCACCGTGTTCGGGTCAGCCATTTTGCGCGGATCACCTTTTCCCCGTTTATGCGCCTCATAAATGCACACTTTTGTGCACTTACCGCAATTGATGCAGTTTTCTCCCCGCTCAATCTTAAATTTGTACACATAATCCAGATTAAGCGGCATTACTTTAGAGTGAATGTGATATTTCTTTGGCATAGTCTTTAATTCATCTTTCTATCGGCTAAAGGCTGAAGACTGAAGGGCAAGAATCATTACCATCACATCTTTTCCTTCGGCCTATTAACCTTCGGTCTTGATACCTGTATTATTTGTGGTTCAGTTATTCCGATCCACCATCTCCCAGTAATCCTTGCTATCGTCAACTTTTTTAAGAAATTCAGCGATTTTTTCTTCGGGACGGCCAATTAGAGCCTCCATTCTTTTTTCCAGTGAATCCCAGAGCATCATCAGTTCAAGATTGGTTTGACATATCTCCTCACAGGCTTTGCAATGCATGCACATAAATACATTTTCAGCTTCCTCTTTCGTCACTTGTCTGCCCTCAATAAGCTTTTTGGCCAGAGCAATTTTCCCTTTTGCGGTCACTTCTTCATTCTCGGTGACAAGGTATGCCGGACATACCGCTATGCAGTTTCCGCATTTGGCGCAGGCATGAGTAGTCAGTTCAAAATCGAGACTGTCGATTTTCTTATCCTTGCCCGTAAGCAGTGTCGCAATTTTCCCAATAACAGGTGACAGCAAAATCAATATCTTTATGGAAAAGCTAAAAATGAACGGACGAAAAACGACCGCCGGGATATTGAAGAACTTTGATTTGATGCCGAAGAACTTGCCCGGATTCATGACATTATTCGGATCAACCTTGGCTTTATATGCCAGAAGTTTTTGTTTCTTTTCGCCGTTGTATAGATAATTAATAAAGCCCGCGTTCCAAATACCCAATCCATATGGTTCTGCTCCCATAGAAACAGCTGTTTGAGTAAGTATCATTGTCAATGGTAAGTCGATATAATATTTAAACTTCCTGGAATCGCAAAGAAAATTTGTCATGATCAGAGCCATTTTGGCATCAATGATATAAGAATCAATGAATATTTCCACGCCAAAATTGGTTCCCAGTTTTTTTGCTTTTTCAATAAATCCCGCAGCCGACTCTATGGGAATAATACTTTCACTGGCAAGAATTGTTGGTCCAAGGCGTTTTGTTTTCATGCCGAAAAGCCGCTCATTCCATAGGTAACTTGCAACATAGCGAGGCGCTTCTTCAACTTTATTGTTTTGCTCTATAACTGTTAAAAACTTTTTATCTTCTTCAGGGTTGCTGAATTCAATCAGGACTCCGGCGTTCTTCTTAAATACGTGGGAATGCATGATTTCATTTATGTCATTTATGTGATTTTCATCAAGAAAACGGATTACATCAGGCTTCAGTTCATCTGCCTGTCCTGTTTTGATGAATTTTTCAATGAACATGAAAGCATCTTTGTCACTTTCAAAATAGAACAGATGAGAATAAGAGGCCTGAGGAACATCGCGTAATTTAAGGTTTACCTCAACAATGATTCCAAACTCACCTTCCGTGGAAACGAAGTACATGAACTCAGGATCATTGGGAGTAATCTTTTTAGATTCACCAGATGGCGTTATAACTGTCATTGATACAATCTGGTTGGATAAGTGTCCATAGCGAAAACTGTTAATGCCATAACCGCCTGTTGCAATCCAACCAGCGACTGTGGAAAACTTGCTTGATGGATATGTCATCAGACATAAACCTTCTTTTTTGGCCAGAATGTCAATATCGCTCCATCTTGCTCCTGCTTCCACAGTTATGGTCTTCTGTGCCTTGTTCAGATAGAGGATTTTTCGAAAAGGTGATAAATCAATAACTATTCCCGCATTTGTCGGAATTACTCCCCCAAATCCCCATGACGCAGCGCCCCTGGGAATAACCGGTACTTTTTTCTCGTTAGCAAATTCCAGTACTTTTTTTATTTCTTCGGCGTTTTTAGGCTGGACGACAAAATCAGGTTGTATATTAAAAAATGTTTTGGTCATGATTGTAGGAACATCGCCTATATCATGGCTGTACATTTCTTTTTCTTCTTCTTTATCGATAATTTTTATATCGCCCGCGATTTTTTTGAATTCTTCTACCAGCTTCATGTTATATCTCTTCCGTTACTATAGTTAATGATAGATCATTGAGAGACTCTATGTATCAATATTGCGAACGTTACTTTAAATAGCAAAATGAATGCCAACGACTAACTTTAAATGAATGAGTGACTTATAATGGAACAACAAAGTGAATTATTTTATAGAAAATTAAGTTCTGGAAGAAGAATCCAGAAACTATTAATAACCATAATGTTACAATATTGTTATTTTGCCTACATTCATAATACATAATTGTTCTTTTTTATATTTTAACATGTCAAATTTACAGTAAAGAACAATCAAGATCAAGTGGTTTTTAGCTTTTATTCTAACTATTCGTTACTGACGGATCCAACAATATTACCGGTTATATTATGGGTGTTTTTTTGATTGCCTATATTATCCTGATTAAGCAAAATGTATAGAGCTGAATATGATGATGAGCCTATATGTCACCAATATTAAAGTGGACGAATGGCTGCGAATTGTTATAATGTAGGATCATTATGCATCCGTGGCATATTTTTCGCACTAAGCTCATCAATTAAACTCGCTTTTTTATGTGTTGTGCCTTTCTCTAAAAGATTTGATAGAAAATATTTTAAAAGATAAATGGAGGAATTATGAAAAAATCAAGACCAGTGATCGCATCGGAAAGAAAATACATAATCGAGAAAGAGAAATTCGTTCCCGTGTCTGAATACTATGGTGAAGACACCTTTAATAATAAGGTAATGAAGGAGAAACTGCCGAAAGACACATATAAAAAACTAATGGAAGCGATCAATGAAGACAAGATTCTTGATATTGCAACGGCAGATATCGTGGCTCACGCCATGAAGGAATGGGCACTGGAAAAAGGAGCGACTCATTTTGCCCATTGGTTCCAGCCGATGACCGGTATTACTGCCGAGAAACACGACGCGTTTGCCGATCCGTCCGGGATTGGCGAAGTTGTGGAGAGATTCTCCGGTAAACAGCTTGTTCAGGGCGAGCCAGATGCGTCCAGTTTCCCGAGTGGCGGTATTCGGGCGACATTTGAAGCGAGAGGTTACACAGCCTGGGATATGTCTTCACCGGCATTTATCAGAAGAAACGGCATTTCGACAACGTTGTGCATTCCTACCGCTTTCATTTCCTATACTGGTGAGGCACTCGACAAGAAGACTCCGCTACTTAGATCGAATAGAGCAGTAAACATTAGCGCATTGAATATGCTGAAACTTCTGGGCAGTAAAAATGTTAAAAAGGTTTATGCTACTCTGGGGCCAGAACAAGAGTATTTTTTAATTGACATGGATTATTTCTTCAAACGTCAGGACCTGGTACTGGCCGGCCGGACGGTTGTCGGCGCTCCTCCGGCTAAAGGTCAGGAGTTGGAAGATCAGTATTTCGGCAGCATCAAGGAAAGAATGTCTTCTTATATGCACGATATGGAAGAGGAGCTCTTTAAACTCGGTGTTCCGGCTAAAACCAGACATAATGAAGTAGCGCCTTCCCAGTTCGAGCTGGCTCCTGTATTTGAAGAAGCCAACCTGGCAGTCGATCATAACCAAATCGTTATGGACACCATGAAGTCAGTAGCTAAAAAACATAACCTTGCCTGCTTACTCCACGAAAAGCCCTTCGCGAAAATAAATGGTTCCGGGAAACATGTTAACTGGTCACTTTCCGATAACAACGGGAACAATCTATTGAATCCTGGAAAGACTCCTCATGATAACATTATATTTCTGGTATTCCTGGTTGCTGCAGTTCGTGCCGTCTATAAGAATGCTGACATCCTCCGGGCATCTGTCGCAACTTATGCCAATGATCACAGACTAGGCGCAAACGAAGCTCCGCCAGCCATAATCTCCGTATTTCTCGGCGATCAGCTCACCAATATTCTTTCAAACATTGAAAAAGGAATAGTTACCAAAGCCACGAACGCTGAAATTATCGATCTGGGCATTTCATCGCTGCCGATAGTAAGCAAAGATAATACTGATCGCAATAGGACATCGCCGTTTGCTTTTACCGGCAATAAATTTGAGTTCAGAGCTGTTGGTTCATCGCAGTCTATTTCTTTCCCCTCCACAGTACTTAATACAATCGTTGCCGAAAGTCTCGATCATCTGGCCGAAAAGATTAAAGCAAAAGATGCCAAGAATATTAATCAGGCTGTATTTGAGGTTTTAAAAAGCGAGATCAAAGACATAAAGCCCATATTGTTCAATGGAGACAACTATACCAAAGAATGGGAAGTGGAAGCAGGCAAACGAGGATTGCCGAATAATAAAACAACTCCAGTGGCCTTAAAAGCGCTGGCTACCGACAGGGCTCTGAATCTTTTTGAGAAATATCAGGTCCTTTCCAAAGTTGAGCTCCATTCCCGATATGTTATTTATCTGGAAAAGTATATTAAAGATCTGGAAATTGAAGTTAAATGTCTCAATAATATTTGCCAAAGCCAGGTAATTCCAGCAGCGGCAGCTTACCAGAAAACGCTCGCGAAAGCGATTATCGCCACCAGGGAGGTGCTCGGTACTGCGGCGGTTGTTTCTGCCCAGACAGAAATCTTAAAAAAAGTCGTCGATCTTGTTAACAATATCTATAATTTAAACAAGGAAATTCTGGCCAAGGTTGACGCGGCCAATGCTGTTCACGACGAAGCGAAAAAAGCAGCTACACTATGCGGCAAAGTTAAGCCCAAAATGGATGAACTTCGTGAATTTGTGGACGAGCTGGAAAATCTGGTCGATGACGAATTATGGCCACTGCCTAAGTTCTGGGAAATGCTGTTTATCAGTTAAATGATGCCGGGAGTAGGGAACGGTCGCCCAGGCAAACGCCTGTGTAGGCTGACCGTTCCCTGCATCTTTAATGATTGACGAAGCCGGGAAAAAAAGTTAGAAACCTCCCTCCTGTAAAGCATAAGAAAGGGAGCTTCCTGTTACCAACAGCCAATGATCTGCTCCTTTTCGGTCTGATAAAATCTTTGATGGTTGATAAAAACCCTGAAGGATGTTTTTGTTGGGAGATAAAGTTAAAAAATGCCCCTGTTAAATAAAGAACGCCGAGCCTTGCTCGTCCTTGAAGACGGAAGTGTTTTTGAGGGTTTTGCCTTTGCGGGCAGCGGCGAAACTATGGGTGAAGTTGTTTTTAACACGGGGATGACCGGCTATCAGGAAGTTATTACCGATCCTTCGTACAAAGGCCAGATTGTCACCATGACTTATCCGCTGATCGGCAATTACGGCATAAATACAGAGGACATGGAATCGGCCGGCATCCATCTGGAAGGTTTTATTGTCAAAGAATATCAGCCTAATCCGAGCAACTGGCGGATGAAGCAGAGTTTAAAATCATTTCTGGACGATTCCGGAAAAATTGGTCTCGAAGGAATCGATACCCGCGCCCTGACCCGCCGCTTAAGACTTTCCGGTTCCATGAAGGGAATCATTTCCACAAAAAGTAAAGATGTTCAGACGCTGCTAGCAAAGGTGCGGGCGTATCCCGGCCTTATTGGACGTGATCTGGTCCGCGAAGTAAGCTGTTCCACTCCATACGTATGGAAAAATGGCGCGCCTCATGCAGGCAAGCTTCCTTCCAAAAAACCGGTTAAAAAATTGCGCGTTGTTGTCCTGGATTGCGGCGTCAAATATAATATTTTGCGGCTTCTGGAAAATAACGGCTGTGAAGTGCTGGTGCTTCCTGCTTTTTCTTCCGGCAAAGATATTCTTGCCCACAAGCCCGATGGAGTATTGCTCTCCAATGGCCCGGGTGATCCAGCGGCTCTGCCCTATATAGTTGATGCAGCCCGCACCGTCATCGGCCAGGTTCCTGTTTTTGGTATCTGTCTCGGACATCAAATTATCGGTCAGGCTATCGGCGGTTATACGGAAAAGTTAAAGTTCGGCCATCACGGCATTAATCAGCCGGTTAAAAATGTGGATACGGGACGCGTTGAAATTACCTCTCAAAATCACGGCTTTGTTGTTGTGCCCGCGTCAGTCGGCTCTAAAACGAAAAAAACATATCACAACTTGAATGACGCGACTTCCGAAGGAATGCAGATGCCTCTAACGATGAGCGTACAGTACCACCCGGAAGCAGCTCCGGGGCCGCACGATACAGAATATTTGTTTTTGCAGTTTATTGAAATCATGCAAAAAGAAAAGAGGAAAACAAAGTGATTCTGATTATTGATTTCGGTTCACAGTATAACCAGTTGATCGCCCGTCGTGTAAGAGAAAACCATGTTTACTGCCAGATAGAACCACCTGACATCTCCATTGCCACCATCAAAGCGCTTAAACCCGAAGGAATAATTTTATCCGGTGGCCCGGCGAGCATCTATAGTAAAGGCGCACCGCGGGTCGATAGCGACATTCTTAAACTGGGCATTCCTGTCCTAGGTATCTGTTACGGCCTCCAGTATATGGTTGATTCTCTGGGCGGAAAAGTCATCGGTTCAGTTAAGCGCGAATACGGTTTTGCTGAACTTCTTGTAAAGAATCAAAAAGGTATTTTTAACGGTGTGAATAAGAAAACCCAGTGCTGGATGAGCCATGGTGATTCGATTGGCTCTCTACCAGATGGATTTGTCATTACGGCTTCTACATCCAATACTCCCGTGGCCGCAGCAGAAGACATTAAGCGGAATTTTTACGGCCTGCAATTTCATCCGGAAGTTGTCCATACACAATCCGGCAAAAAGATGCTGGCTAACTTCCTCTTTACTATTTGCCACTGTAAAAAATCCTGGTCAATGAAATCTTTTGTCAACCATACCATCGAAGAAATCCGGCAGCAGGTGGGCGCGGAAAAAGTAATCTTAGGCCTCTCCGGCGGTGTTGATTCTTCTGTCGCTGCCGTTTTACTGTACAGGGCCATCGGCAAGCAATTAACCTGCGTCTTTGTCGATAACGGCGTATTAAGAGAAGGTGAGGCCGAGCACGTTATAAAAATGTTTAAAAAGCATTTACAAATTAATTTACGGTTTGCCCGCGCGGGCAAGGTGTTTTTGAAGAAATTGAAAGGTGTGACCGATCCTGAAAAGAAACGCAAAATCATTGGCCGCGCTTTTATCGAGATTTTTGACAAAGAAGCCCATAAAATTAAAAACGTAAAGTTTTTAGCGCAGGGCACTCTTTATCCCGATTTAATTGAGTCGCGATCAGCTTTTGGCGGACCCAGCGCGGTGATCAAATCGCATCATAATGTCGGCGGTCTGCCGAAGAAGATGAACCTGAAGTTGGTCGAACCGCTTAAACACCTATTCAAGGATGAAGTGCGGCTTCTGGGGAAAGAACTGGGCTTGGCCGATGACGTTGTCTGGCGGCAGCCGTTTCCCGGCCCGGGGCTCGCCATCCGTATTATCGGAGAGGTTACTGCGCAGCGCTTATCTGTATTGCGCAAAGCCGATACAATTTTACTGGAAGAAATCCGCGCCAACAAACTCTATTATAAGTTGTGGCAATCCTTTGCCGTCCTGCTTCCTTTAAAAAGTGTCGGAATTATGGGTGATCAGCGCACCTATGAAAACATTCTGGCGATTCGGGCTGTCACCAGTGACGACGCCATGACCGCCGACTGGGCGCAATTGCCTCATGATGTTCTGGCGCGGATATCCAACCGCATTATTAATGAAGTGCGCGGTGTCAATCGTGTTGTTTACGATATCAGCTCCAAACCACCCAGCACCATCGAATGGGAATAAAAAAGAGTAAATTAAGTGCCTAAACGCAAAGACATAAAAAAAATACTGCTGATCGGTTCCGGGCCGATCATTATCAGCCAGGCCTGTGAATTCGACTATTCGGGAACGCAAGCCTGCAAAGCGCTACGTGAAGAGGGTTACGAGGTTGTTTTAATCAACAGCAATCCCGCAACCATCATGACTGATCCCGAAATGGCCGACAGAACCTATATTGAGCCCATCACGCCGGAAGCGGTAGAAAAAGTCATTGCCCGCGAGCGGCCGGATGCGTTGTTGCCGACAATGGGCGGACAAACCGGCCTCAATACCGCTGTGGCTCTGGCTGAAAGCGGTGTACTGGCTAAATACGGCGTGGAAATGATCGGGGCATCATTGGAAGTTATCCGTAAAGCGGAAGACCGCGAAAAATTCCGTCATGCCATAGAAAAGATCGGGCTGCGTATGCCCAAGAGCGGTTTTGCGCGCTCCATGAGTGATGTTTTAAAAATTGGCGATGAAATTGGATTCCCCCTTATTATACGGCCTTCCTTTACGCTTGGCGGCACCGGCAGCGGCGTGGCCTACAACCGCGAGGAGCTGACGGAGATAGCGAAGGCCGGCCTCGATGCCAGCATGATTTCCCAAGTCATGATCGAAGAATCGGTTCTGGGATGGAAGGAATACGAACTGGAAGTGATGCGCGACAAAGCCGATAATGTCGTCATCATCTGCTCCATTGAAAATTTTGATGCCATGGGTGTGCATACCGGAGAATCTATCACTGTCGCACCGGCACAAACACTGACGGATAAAGAGTATCAGATTATGCGCGACGCTGCCATTGCGATCATTCGAGAAATCGGGGTAGAAACAGGCGGTTCCAACGTTCAGTTTGCCATACATCCCCAAACAGGCAAAATGATCGTGGTTGAAATGAATCCCCGCGTGTCTCGCTCATCGGCTCTGGCCTCCAAAGCAACTGGTTTCCCGATTGCGAAAATCGCTGCCAAGCTGGCGGTGGGTTACACGCTTGACGAAATTCCCAATGACATTACCCGCGAAACAATGGCCTCGTTTGAACCGACTATAGATTACTGTGTCGTAAAAATCCCCCGCTGGACATTTGAAAAATTTCCGGAAGCCGAAGATTTTCTGACAACTTCGATGAAGTCGGTTGGAGAAACAATGGCTATCGGCCGCACTTTCAAGGAAGCTCTGCAAAAAGCAATTCGTTCCCTGGAAATTGGGCGTTTTGCTCTGGGCCAGGCGCTGCCGGAAGATTTAAAAGATAAAAAAGAATTTCTGAAAAGTAAACTGATTAAGCCCAACTCACTGCGGCTTTTTTATATTGCCGCGGCCATGCAAAATGGCATGACCATTGATGAACTCTATCAATTGACAAAGATTGATCCCTGGTTTTTGCATCAGATCAAAGAAATCGTGGATGCGGAAGAAGAGCTGAAAAATTCCACTCCATCGGCAGAGTTGCTGCGGGCAGCCAAACAAATGGGATTTTCCGATCTGGCTCTGGGGTCTTTCTGGAAGATGACAGAGCTGGAAATCCGGCAGTGGCGCGAACGTGAAAAGATAATTCCGGTCTATAAACTTGTTGACACCTGTGCTGCGGAATTTGAAGCATACACTCCTTATTATTATTCAACTTACGAAACAGAAAACGAAATCCGTCCATCGGCTAAAAAGAAAGTGGCGATTATCGGCGGCGGCCCCAATCGTATCGGCCAGGGCATTGAATTCGACTATTGCTGTGTTCATGCTTCTTTTGCCCTGCGCGAAGAAGGCGTCGAGAGCATCATGATTAACTCCAATCCGGAAACAGTCAGCACAGATTATGACACTTCTGATAAACTGTTTTTCGAGCCGGTGACACTGGAAGATACTTTAAACATAATCCAGACTGAAAAACCGGATGGTGTTATTGTCCAGTTTGGCGGCCAGACACCACTTAATTTAGCCCGAGGCCTGGAAGCAGCTGGCGTCAAGATTATCGGAACTTCACCTGACGCGATAGACCGCGCGGAAAACCGTGCCCGCTTTCAGGAAATCGTCACCAAATTAAAACTTAATCAGCCGGATAATGACACGGCAATGGATGCGGAAAAAGCGCTGCAGGCAGCCGAGCGCATTGGCTATCCGGTACTTGTGCGCCCTTCCTATGTATTGGGTGGCCGTTCTATGGAAATTGTCTATGACGCGGAAACTCTGCGCGGCTTTATGGCCAAGGCGCTCCTCGTTTCTCCCGGGCACCCGATTCTGATCGATAAATTTCTGGAAGATGCCGTAGAAATTGATGTGGATGCCATCAGTGATGGGAAAACAACAGTTGTCGCGGGGATCATGGAACACATCGAAGAAGCCGGAATCCATTCGGGAGACAGCGCCTGCATTTTACCGCCGGTTACAATTTCTTCAGCAGTCCTGAAACTGATCGAAAAGCAAACCAAAATGCTTGCCAAAGAACTGGGTGTTATCGGACTGATGAACATTCAGTACGCCGTTAAAGATGGAATTTTGTACGTGCTGGAAGTAAATCCCCGCGCGTCGCGCACAGCGCCTTTTGTGAGCAAAGCCATTGGCGTGCCGCTGGCGAAACTGGCCACCAAAGTCATGCTGGGAAAATCTCTTCAGGAATTGGGATTTATCGAGGCGCCGAAACCAAAGCATGTTTCGGTCAAAGAAGCTGTATTCCCCTTTAACCGTTTCCCCAATGTTGATATCCTGCTGGGGCCGGAAATGAAATCCACCGGCGAAGTTATGGGCATTGATCATTCCTTTGGCCTTGCTTTTGCCAAATCACAAATGGCCGCTGGATTTAAAATGCCAACAAAAGGCTCTATCTTTATCAGCGTTCATGATTATCATAAAGATAAGATAGTGCCTGTGGCTAAGTCGTTTCAGGAAATGGGATTTAAAATATTAGCGACTGCCGGCACTGCAAAGCATTTGAAAAATCATGGAATTGAAGCGGCCATTATTCATAAAGTGAGCGAAGGCAGGCCCCATATTGTTGACTATATCAAAAACGGTGATATCCAGATGGTGATCAATACCAGTGTGGGGCGAAAATCTTCACGGGATGCTTATCACATCCGCCGCGGCGCGTTGACTTATAATATTCTTTATACTACAACCCTAGCCGGAGCGAGGGCTTTAAGTGAAGCGGTCAAAGCAATTATTGACGAAGATTGGCAAGTATGCCCCTTACAGGAGTATCATAAAAAGTAGAGTTGAATCGTTAACGTTTCTTGTTTCCCCTCCCTCACGTGCCCTTTAGGGTATGGCGGGAGGGGCTAGGGTAGGGTAATTATTCCTTGAATAAAATGACTGCATTAGGAAAAGACCAACAAATGCAGAGCAATTACTTTGGGAACACTTGCGACTAAAACAAATGGAAGGATTAAAATTCAGAAGACAATAGCCAATTGATAATTATATAGTTGATTTTGTTTGCTTGGAAAAAAGAATTGTTATTGAAGTGATGGCGGACAACATGCAGTACAAAAAGAAGCGGATATCGAAAGAGATACATATCTTCGGCAACAAGGATTCGATGTAATAAGGTTTTGGAATAATGAAATATTACAAAACATAAATGGAGTTTTAGAAGTTATAAGGGAGAGTTGTTTATCACCCGCCCCTTAATCCCCGCCCGTCAAGAGTGGGGAAATTGCCTGCTTGAAATGAGAATGAGAAGGTTTTTATATGTATGCTATTAAAGATTTGAATGAGTCCGGCCGTCCCCGGGAGGAATGCGGTATTTTTGCCATTTATGGCCATGAGGACGCGGCCAGATTAACCTTTTTTGGCCTTTTTGCCTTACAGCATCGCGGTCAGGAATCAGCCGGTATTGT
>OCZT010000840.1_pt1 | contig 31278 bp, 22 predicted proteins | sample 1539031 | NCBI WGS metagenome assembly OCZT01 (sample SAMEA3539308, study PRJEB22396) | soil metagenome | biome: tundra; feature: field; material: soil | place: USA | collected 2010-05 | depth 0.15 m | reverse complement strand
AGATAGCGATGGTGGGTCCATTCCTCCCCGACGACGAGAAGATCCCGGCTCTGCGGGAAGCGCTGCCTTCCACTGCCGCCGGCATCTACCTCAACACCGGCACGTGCGGGCCTCTGCCGCGCGAAACCGCCCACGCAATGGCCGAGGCCGAAGCGTGGGAGCTGCGCACCGGCAGGGCCGATCGCCACTATTGGGAGGACGCGGTCGAGCGCCGGGCCGAAGCTCGCGCAGCGGTCGCCGCTGTCCTCGGGACGAGCCCGAACCGGATCGCGCTGACTCACGCCACCACCGACGGCATGAACATCGCGGCGTGGGCCCTTGACTGGAACGCGGGCGATCGGGTCGTGACCACGTCCCTCGAGCATCCGGGGCTGCTCGGGCCGCTGCGCGTGCTGCACGATCGGCGGGGAGTGGATCTGGTCATCGCCGATATCGGGACGGGCGGCGATTCCGAGGCCGTGCTCGCGGCGCTGGATCGGGCGATCGTGCCGGGGACGCGGCTCGTGGCCCTGTCGCATGTGCTGTGGGCCACCGGCGCGCGTCTGCCGATCCGCGAAATCGTCGAACTGGCGCACGGCCGCGGTGCGTTGGTGGCAGTCGATGGGGCGCAGAGCGCGGGCGCCATTCATCTCTCCGTCGAGGAACTGGGGGCGGACTTCTACGCGGTCCCCGCACAGAAGTGGCTGCTCGGGCCTGACGGGCTCGGTGCGGTTTACTGCGCGGAGTCGGTCATGGATATGCCGAGGCTCACTTTCGCCGGCTGGGCCAGTTTCGAGTCGATGGACCTGGCGGCGGAGGGGAAACTCTGGCCCGACGCCCGCCGGTTCGAGCTCGCGGGATTTCACCAACCGTCGGTCCTGGGCTTCGCCCGAAGCGCCGCCTGGCTCGCGATGTACGTCGGTCTGCCGTGGGTCTACGAGCGGATCGCGCGCCTGGCGGGAGAGGCGGCGGCGATGCTGGCCGAGGTGCCGGGCGTCGAGGTGGTGACGCCAGCGGGCGGCGTGTCCGGTCTGGTCACGTTCCGGATCGCCGGTTGGAAGTCTGCGGCGGCACTGCGCGAGCTGGAGCAGAGGACGCTCTGCATCGCCCGAACTATTCCCGCGCTCGACGTCCTCCGGATCAGCGTCGGCTTCTTCAATACCGAGGCCGAGCTGCGCCGCTTCCGCGACGGAGTGGCTCTCGTGGCCGAGAACACCCCCGAGACGATCCCGCATCGGCCGAAGATCGAGGTCCTGCGCGGGGGAGTGGACTGAGCCCGGGGCGGCCGCGGCCCCGGCCCCGGCTCCGGCCCCAGCCCCGGCCGCCGGGCGGTCGAACAGGCTCCTTTCCGGTCGAACTTTCCTGGAGTGAAAGTTGGCCATCCGATCGCGGTCCCCAGCTCTGTGACGGGACGACTACAGGCTGCCGGCCGACCAGGGCCACGCTCAGAACTGGCTCCGGTTGTTGGCCCGTCGGCCGGACGGCACCGCACTTGCCCTGCTACCTGCTCCAACTCTCATGAGGGGCAAGTCTGACTAGATGCGGGGCAAGCGGCTCGCCGCCGCCGCTCACGGCCCGGCCCGGTCGCGGCGCGCACGCGGCGCCAGGTCGCGGGGCGCACGCGGCCACTTCTCGCCACCGCGCCATCCCGGGGTGTACGATCCAGCGCGCGGCGGGGGAGTAGCTCAATTGGTTAGAGCATGGCTCTTATACAGCCCCGGTTGGAGGTTCGAGTCCTCCCTCCCCTACCAGCCTGCCATCCCCGTCGTTCGGACGGACCTCCGATTAACCCGTTTTCGTGTGTGCGAGCCTCTTATCTAGTGAAGGCTCGCGCAGCGGATGTCGGCCGGGCCGGGCAAGTGGGCTCCGAATGCGTATGGTGGAGACGGCAATCTCATTGTTCGTTGGGGGGACCGTGGCCTCAGCTGGGCTCGATACACGGGATGAAGCGTGGGAGCTGGGCGCGGCCGTCGCCGCCGAGGGCCCGGTATTGCTCGCCGCCGCTCGCCTGATCCTGCTCGACGAGGCTGAGGCTTGGGACGTGGTCCAGACCACGATGGAGATCGCGCTGCGCCGGGGAGCGTCCTTGCGGGATCGGCGGGCGCTTCGAGCCTGGCTGCTCGTGATACAGGGCCGCGAAGCCGTTCGTATGCGCCGTCGGGTGCGCCGGGCGTTGTCCCTGGAGTTGACGGAGATCGAAGTGCCCAGCGTCTCGGGCCCCAGCGTCGAGCGCGTGGCTGTCCGGGATGCACTGGCGCAGCTCCCGGTGCGCACCCGAGCCGCGGTCGTCCTCCATCACATGGCCGGCTATCGATAGCCGAGGTGGCCGCGGCCATGCACGTGAGCGAGAACACGATCAAGGCCCAGGTGAGAGTTGGAGTGGCGCGGCTGCGGGAGGTTCTTCGCGATGAATGACGGCATGGACCCCCGAGACCGCGCCCCGGAAGGGGCCGAGCCAGACCCCGTCGGCCCGCGGCTCGAGGGCGCCTTCGGCGAGGAACTGGCCGCGGCAGAGGCGGACCTTCGGGCCGTGCCGTGGGTGTCCGGCATACCCAGGCCCGAATCGAGAAGGCGGACGGTGCGACTTCACCGGCCTTCATCCGTTCGCTTCGGCCGTCGCAGGATCGTCCTCCAGGCGGGAGTGGTTGCCCTCGTCGTGGTGCTCGTTGCGGCGGGCATCCTCGTCCCGACGCTGTTCAGGCCGAACACTATTGCGCTGCCCTCCGGGACCGGCTCGCCGCGGACAACGGCCACGGCATCACCTTCGGCCACCCCGGATCCGACCCGATACGGCGACGGCATCCCTCGCACCTGGCAAGGGCAGCCCGTTTTGCGTGGGGAAGCGGCCCTCAAGGCCGCCAAGGCGTCCACCGACGCAACACCCTTCCTGGTCGCATTCTGGGCGGGGATCGAGGTGCCGCGCGGCTGCGCGGCACTGCCTGTGGGAGCGAACGCCCACTTCGGCTGTGGGGGGATGGACAACGTTGGTGACCAGCCGGGGTTCACCCGGTCGGACCTTGGCAACGCTCTTAGCGTCGACACCAGCAAGGCTGCGCCGGGACCCGTGATCGCTCGGGTCCATACCCACGATCCCGCCCTGGAGGGATGCACGCCCGCTTACGTCGTGGTCGCGTGCCGGGCCGTCATGGTCGGCGAGGCCATCGTCTGGAGCGGCGACGAGGTCACGGCGCCTCACCCCGCCACGGTGGCTCAGGCCGCACTCGCGTTCGGCACGTCGGCGGAGCCCGTTTCCTTCCCGATGTGCCAGGGGGAGTTTCTGCCGGGCGTTCCGGTTCTCGAGCCACCACCCGGGGGCCAGCCTGACGAAGTCGTCGCTGTCTTTCCGTCGGCGGAATCACTGGCGGCAGCCGCTCCGGACGCCGCCGCGAACGGCGAATCCGAAGTCGACGTGGGCCAGAGCAATTTCTGCGGACACGTCCGCTGGCTGGCGCGAGGCAACGTCCTCGTCGGGTTGGGACCGAATGGCGATATCGTCAAAGCCAGGGCCGATCTCCAGACGCTGCCCACCAGCTAGGCGAGTCCCGATCGCTCGTATGCAGTGTGTCGTACAACGGTGCCATTGCCGCAGCCGGTAACACCACCTTCGGCTTCCAGGCTTCCTTCAGCGGCACGAACACCGTGCCCACACTGACCTGCTCAGCCACCTGAGCCAACCGGCCAGCAAACCAAGACTCGCGCTCGAAGGGGCCGGCCGCAAGGCCGGTCCCTTCTCTACCCCGACCGGATAACCTTTCACGGCATGAGCGCCCTCCCGCCCGACGCACTGCCGCCGGCTGCGACCGCGTGGAATGCTGCCCGGCCGGCTCCCACATGGGCCCCGACCGCCAAATCCCCCGGGTTCGATCGCTCGCGGCTCGCGCCTACCCTGGCTGTGGCGGCCATCGTCGCCGGGGTGGTGCTCGGGGGGATCGGCCTGAACCGGGCTATCGCAGAGCCGAGCGCCGGTACCGTCAGCCTCGGTGGCACGATCGAGATGCATGCCGCGCCGGGCTGGGTGCTCGCCCCCGCGGACCCGAGCGGCGGATCGGGCGCCGGCTCCGGTTCCGGTGGTTGGGTCGAGTTGCGCAAGTCGGACGGGCTGCTGTACGCGACGGTCACCGACCAGAGCTACCGCGGCGACGCGGCCGCCATCCTGGCCCAGCAGGAGTCCGACCTCAAGTCCGAGGCAGCCCAGATCAGCTTCGGCGACGAGCAGGACCTCACGGTTGGCGCGAACCCCACGGCGACGGTGGTCTTCGAAGCCGTCGTATCCGACGGGGCCCAATCGGGGACGGTGGACGGTGAGCTGGTGGCCATGGTCGTGGACGGAAACGCGGTCGCTCTCCAGGTCTACATCGCCCAGGGCGAGTTCGGCTCGATATCCGACGACGTCGCGGCCATGGTGTCGAGCGTGAGGGCCGCCCCGTGAGCGGCAGCATGACCGCCAGCTCGACGCCCACTTCCGCCCGCGGCCCTCGTTGGGGCGTTCAGGCTTCGCTGACCCAGCCGCGCCAGCCGGCTTTCTGGCTGTTCGTCGTGGCTCTGGCAATCGGCGGTTACTTCTTCCTCGACGAACAGGTCGCCATGAGCGCCCTGGCGCAAGCGTTTGCGGTGTCGTGGCTTCTCGTGCTGGCGTATGCCTTACCCGTCGCCGTCGCGGTTTACCGGCTCGATCTATTCGAGCGCGAGCCGAAGCTCATGCTGGCGGGCGCGCTCCTGTGGGGCGGCGTGATTGCCACGAGTTTCGCGGGATTCGCCAACGAGGCCTGGCTCTCGGTCCTGGGCAAGATTGCGCCGGATCTGGCGGCTCCCTGGGGATCGGCCATCGTGGGGCCCGGGGTCGAGGAGACGCTCAAGCTCATGGGCGTCGTCACGCTCTATCTCATCGCCTCGAGCGAGTTCGACGGGGTCATGGACGGGTTCGTTTACGGCGCCCTCGTCGGTCTGGGCTTCACCGTCGTCGAGGACGTCTCGTATTTCATTCACGCCGCGGCGCTGGCGTCGGGTGGAGTGTCCCAATCGGGCCCGGTTTGGGACACGTTCCTGATCCGGGTCGTGGGCGGTGGCCTGTACGGTCACGTGCTGTTTACGGGCCTGACGGGCATTGGCTTCGCATACCTGGTGACGCGCCGACGATCGGCTCTGCCCGGGCGGCTGCTCGGTGGCGGGCTCTGCATCGCCGCCGGCTTCGCTGCGCATGCCGTCTGGAACTCGCCCTGGATGCAGACCATCCTTGCCACTGACAGCGGCGAGCCGAGCGTGACCCAGTGGATCGCCTACGGGGCGGTGAAGGGGCTGCCGTTCCTGCTGCTGCTCGGCTTGCTGGTGGCCTTTGCGACACGCAGCGAGGAGGCCAACTTCCGAGCCATCGTGGCAGGCGAGCCGGATCCGGCGGTGATCACCGAGTCGGAGATCGTGTCGTTGCGCAGCCTGCTCGCGCGTCGCTCCGCACGTCTGGCGGCGGGGCGAGTGGGCGGGCCGGCCGCCTCTCGTCTCGTGGGGCGGCTACAGGCCGCGCAGGTCGAATACGCGCTGATCCGGAGTCGCGTGGATTCGCTCGACGACCCGGCCCTCGAGGTCGAGCGCCAGAAGATCCGCTCGATCCGCGCGGAACTCGCCCGACTGCCGGGTGCGGCGGCGCCGACCCAGGGCGCCGGAGCGCCGGTCCCGGGCGCGGTCGCACAGGGCGATTGGGCCCCGACCCACCTGGCCCCGTCGGGCGGCATCGTTGCCTGGGCATCGCCCGTCCCGTCGCAGCCGCCGGTAGCCGTCCTGCCAGCGTGGCTCGAGCTGACGCTGGAGTCGAGGGCGGGCGATTGGGCGCAGGTCCGAGCCGCCAACGGCTGGCGCGCCTGGGTCGACGGGCGCTTGCTCGTGCCCCGGGGCTGAGCCGCAGCGTTAGCCACCGACCAAACTGGTCGAGCCACGGCCTTCCCGCGTTACTCGCCGAGTAAGTGTTATGTGTCGAGCGCCTCGGTTAGCCGCGGACGATGGCCGCCACAAGCCCACTTCCGGGCGATTTCCCGCCGGCTGAGCGCCGTCCACTGGCTATTTGAGTCCTCACTGGGGCACTCTGGGCCGGCATCCCGTTGTCCGGTCCTCGTAACACTCACCCAGGGAGCAAGACGGGAACCAGCCCGGCCGCGGGCTGCGCGCGCTGGCCGCGTTGCCGGCCGGCGTCGGCTAGCCGGTGCGCGCCTGCGCCCAGCGTCGGCGCTATGCCTCGGTGGCCTGGATCCGGATTCGCGCGTCTACGATGACCGCGCCTTCGGGCAGGACGATGACCGGGTTGCAGTCCATCTCGAGGATCTCGGGATGGTGCTCGACCATGGCGCTGACCCGCAGGAGCAGATCCTCCAGGCCTGCCACGTCGCACTTCGGCGCGCCGCGGAAGCCGTCGAGGAGCGGGAAGGTTCGCAGCGAAGTCACCATCTCGTGGGCGTCGCGGTCGGTCAGCGGGGTGATGCGGACCTTGACGTCCTTGAGCACCTCGACTGCCGTGCCGCCGGCACCGCACGCAACGACGGGACCGAAGAGCTTGTCGTGGACCACGCCCACGAGCATCTCCACGCCGCCGGACGGAACCATCTGCTGGACGAAGAACTTCTCGACCTGCGTGCCCTGAGCGGCGATCCGGGCCGCCATCTCGGTGGCCGCCTGGGTGACCTGAGCAGCACCCTCGAGATTGAGGACCACAGCCTTCGCCTCGGTCTTGTGGATCAGCTTCGGCGCCACGCCCTTGAGCGCGACCTTGCCACCGATCTCGACCGCGGCCGCACCTGCCGCTTCGGCAGTGTCGGCGAGACGCCACTCCGCCATCGGGACGCGGTAGTCGCCGAGGAGCTTGGCCACTTCGTCGGGCAGGAGCCAGCGCGACTTGCCGTCCTCGCCGGACTTCTCCAGCGAAGCCAGAACGTCGGCCACCAGGGCCTTCGCGTCGGAAGTGCGGAGGTCGTCGTACTGGGGCACGACTCCTTCGGGGGTTTCGGCCCAGATGCTATAACGGACGGCGTGGGCGAGGGCGCGAGCGGCGTCCTCCGGGAACGGGTAGGACGGCAGCGAGAGCCCTTCCGTCTTGAGCGTGTCCGGCGTGCCCTTGCTCGAGAGGAAGACGGAGAGAAGCGGAATATCGCGCTCGATCTCGAGCGCGGCCGCCCGGACGCCCGCGGCGATCTCCTCGGAGTTGGTCACGAGAACCGGGACGTACAGGATGATGACGGCGTCGATGCCGTCCCACTCGGCCAGCAGCTTGAGGGCCTTGCGGTACGACTCGCCCGGTGCGGCGGCGATCATGTCGACCGGGTTGTTCAGGCCCGCGTCCGCCGGCAGGAACTCGGCCAGCTTGGCCTTGAGCTCGTCCGGGACCTGGGGCACGATCAGGCCGTCGGCCTCGCACGCGTCGGCGCAGAGGATGCCGGGGCCGCCGCCGTTCGTCAGGATCGCGACGCGGTTGCCCTTCGGACGCGGCTGGTTCGCCAGCAGCGTGGCCACGTCGAAGAACTCGCCCAGGGTGTCGGTTCGGATGACGCCGGCCTGCTTGAACAGCGCGTCGACCGTCACGTCCGAGGCGCCGAGCAGCGCCCCGGTATGCGACGAGGTCGCGCGGGCGCCGGCGGACGAGCGACCGCTCTTGACCGCGAGGATCGGCTTCTGGCGGCCGACCCGGCGCGTGATCCGGGCGAACTTGCGCGGGTTGCCGAGCGACTCAAGGTAGAGGGCGATGACGTCCGTCGCCGGGTCTTCCGCCCAGTACTGGATGAAGTCGTTGCCCGAAAGGTCGGCCTTGTTGCCGACCGAGATGAAGGTCGAAAGGCCGAGGTTCAGGGTGTTCGCGTATTCGATGACGGCCAGGCCGAGTGCGCCGGACTGCGACAGGAACCCGACGTTGCCCCGGAGCGGCGCGTTAGGCGAAAACGTGGCGTTCATGCGAACGTCGTCGTGGGTGTTGATCACGCCCATGCAGTTGGGGCCGATGACGCGGATGCCCGCCTCACGTGCGATCGCGAGCAGTTCCTTCTGCAGCTCCTTGCCGGCAGGTCCGGTCTCGCCGAAGCCGGCGGTGATCACGACCATGCCGCGCACGCCCTTCTCGGCGCACTCGCGGGCGGCCTGCAGGGTGAGCTTGGCCGGCACGACGATGACGGCGAGATCGACCGGGCCCGGGATATCGAGTATCGACTTGTATGCGCGGACGGACTGGACGACTTCGGCGCCCGGGTTGACGGGGTAGACCGGACCGTTGAAGCCGCCGTCCATGAGGTTGTGGAAGACCTCGCCGCCGATGGTCTTGCGCTTGCGGCCGGCGCCGATGACCGCTACGGAACGGGGAGCGAGCATTCCCCGCACCGCGTTCATCGCCGCGACCTGCTCGCGGGCCTCGAAGCGCGCCTGCGCCTCGGGAGTGAGCGAGGTCGGGAATTCGACGCGGACCGCGCCCGGTTCGCTCGTCATCGTGACGCCGAAGCCGCTGTCGCGGAACACTTCGAGCATCTTGTTGTTGTCGGCAAGCACCTCGGCCTCGAAGACGGCCACGCCATCTTCTTCGGCGGCCTCGGCAAGCCTCTTGAGCAGCAGCGTCCCCAGGCCACGCCCCTGGAACGAATCAGTGACCGTGAAGGCGACCAGAGCTCGATCGTCGGCGAGCCGTTCGTAGCTCGCCTGACCCACGACCTCGCCGCCGAGGACCGCCAGCACGCAGCAGTCTTCGCAGTCGATGCCGGACCAGTGCCGGGCCGTAGCCTGGAGATCCACGGTGCCCGTCCCGAACCGGAGCCGGCGCGATTCCTCGGAGAGCCCCGCGAGGAAGACGGCGATGGCCGACTCGTCGGTCGGGTGGCTGGCTCTCATGCGCACCGACGAGCCGTCTCGGAGGACCGCGTCGATGTCGCCGGGCTTGTAAGTCGTGCTCATACTGCCGCCTTCATTCTCAGGGGACCTGCGTGCCGGTCGCGCGCCGAACGCGCTCACGCGTCCGTGATTTGGTCGAGCTTCCGCGATAGCGACCTCCCGGAGAAGGGCCAATCGGCGCACCATGCGGGCCGGAAGGCCCGAGCCTGCCAGCCGATCGGAAGGGCGCGCCGCCGACTCCGGAGCTGCTTGCTACGTCCCATGACCAGGTGCCGCTTGTCACCGAGCACCCGGGCCGGTGCGCTCGCACACCGCCCGATGTGACTGGGCCCCGCTGGTCAATTCGGAGACGCGATCGGTGCCGCTCGGCGGTCCGGTGAGGTCTGGTGCGGTGCGCCGCCTTGCGATGGCCCTTGCAGGTACAAGATCTCGATACCGGTGCGATGGGGGTCGCTGCGACCAGTCCCCCGTGCCATGACGGCCGTACCATTGCTCGGTCCCCCCGGCCGTCCCATCCTCAATTCCGATGCGGGATTGTTGACCCGTGGAGGTAGACCGTGCCGATTCGGCGGACTTGCGGGACGTACGCCAGCTGGCTGACAGCCTTTTCGCTGGCGCTGCTGATGCTGACCCTGGCGGTCGCGTCGGCATCTGCGCGTTCTCAGTCCAGCCTCTCCGATGCGCAGGTTTCACCGCGCGATACCGTCGCCGGCACCGCGATTCAGTTCTCCGTCACGTACACGGACGATACCGGCGCCGCTCCGAAGTCGGTGCAGGTACAGATCGAGAACTCGGTGCAGGCGCTGGCGCCGGCCTCCAGCGATTACCGCCACGGCGTGCGCTTCAGCGTGTCGGCCGACGTTTCGGTCGGCTGGCATGCCATCACCTTCATCGCGACTTCGGCGAGCGGCGAGCGCCTGTCCCTGTCGGTCGGAGCGGTCACCGTCCATCACGCTGCTCCGACCCCCAAGCCGAGCGCAAGCAGCCCAGCCCCGAGCCCGAGCCAGCCCGCTCCGACCGCGAGCCAGCCCACCCCGACCGCGAGCCCGACCTCCCCGACCTCCCCGCCGGCCGCGACGCCGAGCTCCGGAAATAGCGGCAGCGGCGCGATCGGTGCCACTCAGACGCCCACCCCGAACGCGAGCCCGGCTGCGACGACTCCCGTCGGCCCGCTAGCGACGCCCCGCCAAACCGCGGCCACACCGAGCCACCCAACGCCCACCGCCACGCCGAGCCACCCCGCGGCGACGGCCACGGCCAGTCCTTCGGCAGCAGCCGCGGGTCTGGGATCGACGGCGACCGGCGACGTTTCCGGGAATAGCGGCGGCCAGAGCGTCGACGGCACCGATGGATCGGCCGGGTCCGGTGGCTTCGGTGGCCACGGCCCGGGTCTCATCGCGGTCGCGAAGGGCGGTTCCGGCACGGGCTACACGGGCGTCGTGCCCACTTATCTGCTCCTCAACTACCACGCTCCGCTCACCCAGTTGATCGTCGACCTGGCGCCGTCGATCACCACCGCGGCCGGTGGAACTGCCGCGTGGGCGGCCTTCGTGCTCTTCGGCAAGCGCCGCCGGGATGGCGTCGCGGACGATCCCGAATCGGCCCTCGCGACTGCCGCAGCGACCGGCCTCGAAGTCGCAGCGGGACAAGGCCTCACGACCGTCGACGAATCGCTGATTCCACGCTGGCGGCGGCCGTCGCTGCAGCAGGTTCGGCGAACGGATCCGCTGCGGGTTGTCGCCGACGCCCCGAGCCTTTCGTTTGCGGCCAGCGGTCTTCAGACGGGCGAGGATTACGAACGCCGGCAGATCCGCTATCGGCTGGTGCGCCTGCTTGACAGCCCGGATGAATTGCGTTCGGCCGAGATCGGCGTTCTCGATCGGGGCGACGAGGTCCTGCTCATGGAGCGCCGCGGCGTCTATTGGTTGGTCCTGTGTCCCGACGGACGCCAGGGCTGGGTGCACCGGATGACCCTCTCCGATCCGGCTCATGAAGAGGCGCCCCAGATCGTGCCGTGGGAGGACCCGGCCGCCATGGCCGTCTACGCAGCTCCCGACTCCACAACCCCCAACCAGCCATACGAGTCGGTCGTCGAGGTGGCCTCCGCACCCGCGGAACAGGCCGACCCGGGCTTTCTGGCGGCCTACATGCAGGCGAGGGGCGACGCGCTGCGGGCCGCAGAACAATCCGTCGCCGCTAGCGTTCCGGTCGCGGAACCTTCGATCGACCCGGCTCCCGCCGGAGAACCAGGATGTGCTGGTGAGCGATGTTCGGGACGTAAGACCGCGGGTACCCGTAAGGCCGCAACCGGGTCCCGGCCTGGTACCAGATCACGTCGCCCTTCACGGTGAACCCGGCCCGCGTGGCGCGTTCCGCCAGGTCCGCACCCGTGAAGATGTAGCGGCCTTGCTGGTAAGCGTCTCGAACTATCACCGACGCATACCGGTTGGGCCTGAGGGCGCGTGCCAGCAATCCGAAGACCGTCTCCATGCGGTCGAGGAAGGTCGGGTAATCGGCGCTGTTGGCCAGATCGCCTTCGTGCTGGGTGACCATGGCGTAGTCGGTGCGCCGGTTGGCGTGGCTCTCGGCGAGCTTTCCACCGGCCATGGTGAGCGGCAGCTGGATGTTGTAGGGCGGATCCGTGGCGATGAAGTCGACGCTGTCGGGCTCGAGATCCGGCAGGACGGCAAGCGCGTCGCCCACCATCATCGACAGGCCGGTAGCATCGAAAGTGCGCTGGCCGCCCGGATCGGCCGTACCGATGTCGGCGAGCAATGGACCCTGTCCGTCACGCGATGCCGCGAGGTCGCGCACGAGCGACTCGTAGACCTGCACCCAGCGAGCCTCGATCTCGATCCCGATCGCTCGTCTCGGGCCACGCGCAATGGCGGCGCCGAGCAACGTCCCGCCGACGCCGGCAAAGGGATCGAGCACGAGCTCGCCGCTGGTCGTGAAGAACTCGATGAGCCTGGCCATCAGGCGGGGAGGCTTGTTCGCCCCGTGCTGCTTTCGGAGTTGGTGGCCCAGTTCGGACGGATAAGCCGTGCCCCATACCGACTTCGTGAAGTACAGCCACTCTTCACCCGAGAGCTCGTTGAGGGTATTGCCGGGATGTCTGGGGCTCATACCGCGAGCCTATCAGGAGGCTCAGGGGCGCGAATGGCGCAAGCGCGACCGGAGGGCGGCGCCGTAGTCGGCGTCAGCAGCCCGGCGCACCCGTCGGTGCAGAAACTTTGCTCGGACCTCCGTGCAGGCGGGTTACTCTAGTGCGATCAAGTGGGTTCGCGAGGCGTCCAGAGGGGAGACGCCGCCTCTGGGGCTTCCACGCCGATGACCAATAGCCTCGACCGAAGCGGCGGAGGTCGCAGCTTCGAATTGCGCGCCGCCCGCCGCCGGCTCTGGAGCGACCGGTTCATCGGCCGCGAGCGCCAGCTGGAGCGGATCGCTGTCGGGTTGCAGAGCGCTGCCGACGGCAAACCGAACGCGCTGCTGCTCTCCGGGACCGCGGGCCTGGGGCTTACGAGGCTCCTGGGCGAGACACGCCGCCGAGTCTCGGCGCTGGCCGAGCCCTTCGCCACAGTCCACGGGGTGGCCATCCCGGCGACGGCCGGCGTGCCCTACGCGCCGTTCACCGCAGCGCTCGAAGCTCTCCTGCGGCCAATGCCCGACGACACGCTCGTGGCGCTCGTCGGCCCAACGGGAGATGCAATCGCCCACCTCGTCCCGCGCCTCCACCCCCGCCTCGCCGCGCTCGAGCTGCTTCCAGCGCGACCGCGAGTCGTGGCCACCGAATGGCGCGAGTCCCGCACCTTCGAGGCGGTCCTGGGTCTGCTCGAGCGCCTCGGAGCGCGCCAGCCGGTTGTCTTGATGCTCGAAGACCTGCACCACGCCGACGCGTCCACCCGCGGTCTGGTGACCTTCCTGGCGCGAGTCTCGCGAGGGCAGCGTCTGATGCTGGTAGCCACATACCAGCCCGATCGTCTGGTCCGCTCGCACCCGCTCAAGACGACGCTGACCACACTCTCGACGACGCCCTCGGTTGCCAGCTCGGAACTGACGCCGCTCGATCGAACCGAACTCGGCCAGCTGATCGAGTCGATCGAAGGCGGCCGGGCTTCCTCGACGACGCTACTCCTGGTCGCCGAACGTTCCGGGGGAAACCCGCTCGTGGCCGAGGAGCTGCTTGCAGCGCGTCGCGAGCTGGCGGGCGTCTCGCTGGCGGGCACCTTCGAGCGACTCGTCACAGCCCGCGCCAACCTTCGATCTACCGAGTGCTCCCGCGTCCTGCGGCTCCTGTCGATGGCCGGGTCGCCCGTCACGATGCCCACGCTGCTCGCGATGGCGGCCGAGTTCGAACGCCGTTCCCCGGCCCGCCCGCCCCGTTCCGCGAACATAGTACGCAGACGGGATGGGCTCGACGCCGACATGGAGGCGGGCGTCGCCGAAGGCTTCGAGCATGGCTTTCTCGTCGAAGCCTCCGAGAGTCAAGACCTCGACCCCGATGCCGAGCGTCGGATCGCCTTCCGCCACGAGCTCATCGCCGAGGCAATCGCCGCCGACTTGCTGCCGGCCACGCGTCGCCGGTACCACTCCGCGCTGGGGGCGATGCGCGCCGCCGGACCAATCCCGGAGCCGGGTGCCGCGCTCGGCCACTACCTGGCGGCGTTCGAGCTGGGCGAAGCCGTGGAGGCGGCGCTCGCGGCAGCTGCAGTGGCGGAAGGGCACGAAGCGGGCGCCGATGCCCTCGCGCACTACGAGCGGGCATTGACCCTGCACGAGGTCGTCCGGCCGGTCGAGCCCGTACCGCAGCTGTCCGAGCTGCAGATTCGCGCCGCGGAGGCGGCCTTCGCGGCCGGCGACCCTGCCCGCGCCGTCGCCTATGCCGAGGCCGCGGCCGCCGCACTCGACGATCCTCGCGAGCGGATGGCGCTGGGCCTGGTCATGGAGCGGTTGGGGCGCTACCGGCGGGCGGCGGGGGACCATACCGGGTCGCTCTTTGCGTATAGACGGGCAGTGGATCTGGTGCCCAAAGAGCCGACCGCCGCGCGTGCCCGCGTCCTCGCATCGATGGCCCAGTTCCGGATGCTCGAGGGCGTTTTCTCCGAGGCGAGGCGGTACGCGATCGACGCGGCGGCGGTGGCTCGAATAGTCGGCGCACCTGCGCGTCAGGAGCTGCTGCATGCCACATGCACCCTCGCCGTAGCCGAAGCGTGGGGCGACGATCCAGAGTCCGCGGTGGATATGCTGCGCAAGACCCGCGACGAAGCCGCCCAGCTCGGCCACCTGGACGACCTGTTCCGGGTTTACGCCAACCTGACGACAGTCCTCGACATGCTGGGCCGGCGAGAAGAGGCCGTAGCGGTCGCCTACGAAGGGATCGCAGAGGCGGAACGAGCCGGCCAGGCCACGGTCTACGGCAACTTCCTGCGCGCCAACGCAGCCGATTCGCTCTACTTCCTGGGTCGCTGGCAGGAATCCCGCCGGCTCTGCCTGGACGCGTTGAGTTGGAACCCCGTGGGCACCGGGTTCCTCTCGCCACTACTCAACCTTGCCATCGTCGAAGTTGCGACGAGCGCCGGCGAGTCGGCAGGGCGTCTGCTCGGCCAGGTCCTGCTGGCCATCGAGGCGGTCCAGGACCCGCAGTTTTCCGTCCCGGCCCACCAGGCCGCGGCCGCATACGCCCTGTGGCAGGAAGACCTGGCCGATGCCCTGAGAGCCACCGAGCGGGGCTGGGAGCGTGCCCGCGCAACGGAAGACTGGCTTCTGATGGCGCTCATGGCCGAGACCTATCTGGAGGTGGACGCCGCCCTCGCTCAGGACGCTCACCGGCGTCGCGACTTTGCGGCCCTTGCGAGTGTCCGCGAACGAAGCCTGCCGGTGATCGTCCACGCCGAAGCCGCCGTCCGGGCATCCGGCGTCCCGGCTCGGACCGGGTCGCGCCGGCACGCGGACCTGGCGCTCCGGACGGCTCGCGCATTCCGGTCGCGGGTCGAGGGTCGAGACGACCCGACTGCATGGAGCGCCCTGGCTGTCGACTGGGCCGAATTGGGGAATCCGTACGAGGCGGCCCGGGCAAGCTGGCGTGAGGCCCAGGCAATACTGGATCGGGCTCGCGGTCGATCGACGCGAACGGCTGCCCGCCAGCCCCTGACGCAGGCGGCCGAGAACGCGTTCGCTCTGGGGGCCTGGCCACTCCTCCGCGCGGTCGCCGAACTCTCCAGGCGGGCCATGCTGCCGCTCCCCAAGCAAATCGAGACGGCCCTGGAGGATCGGCAGGAACCGGCACCGATCAAAGTCCCCATCGGTCGGTCGCCCGGCCGCCAGACTCAGACGCTACATGGCCCACCGCCCCACCCGCAGCCGGCGGCGCAACCCCAGGCCTCCGGGAACCTGCCGATGGCATCGTCGGCGGTAACTCTCGAGTCTGGCGTCGTGGCCGACTTCGTCGCTCGATCGACCAAGTGGCCCGCCCACGACTTCGGCTTGAGCCGGCGGGAGCTGGAAGTCCTGGCACTGATCACGGAGGGAAGAAGCAACCCCGAGATCGGCCGCCAGCTCTACATAACCCGCAAGACGGTCGCGGTCCACGTCAGCAACATCCTGACGAAGCTTGGCGTGTCGGGGCGTGTCGAGGCGGCCGCGACCGCGATCAGGCTGGGCCTCGCAGGAACCGAGTAGACACAAAAGAACCGGAGCAATCGCCCCGGTTCTCCTTGTCGCGAGAACTAACTAGCTCCAGCGCTTGCCCATGGTATGAACGAAGAACACCAGCAAAGTGGGAGCGAGGACGTAGAACGTCCATCGTGCCCGCAGCAACGCTTGCTTCATTCGCCGACTCCTAACCACTCGGTGCACCCTGAGCAGCCGCCCAGGTCACGTGCAGTCGGGCGAACAATAGCCCCTGGCGTCGGTAATCTCAATCGCACATCCGTACCGAGGGTACCGTAGCCGCAAGACCGGTACCGGCCGACACCGCCAAATGGGTCACCTCGGCGCGGATTCCTCGGCCACCGCCGTCTGCCCGAGTTGGGCCGGCTGCCCGACGTCGAGGTGCAGACCTTCAGTCAGGCAGAAGAGGCTTGACCGGTCGCCCGGCATCTCGCCCGCCGGCCGCGAGCGCACCGTCCACGGCCCCGACCAGGGCCTCGGCGGTAAACGGCTTGGCCAGGTAGCGGATGTTCGGATCGAGCACTCCCCGACGAACGATGGTGCTTTCGTCGTGCCCGGAAACGAACAGGACCGGGACCCCGGGCGCGAACGAGGCAAGCCGATCGGCGACCTCTCGGCCGCTCATCGTCGGCATGATCACGTCGGTCAAGAGCAGATCTATGGTCTGGCCCCGAGCCGCCTCCAGCGCGGCGGCGCCCCCCGAGGCCGCTACCACGCTATAGCCGGCGCGCTCCAGGACCCGGGTTGCGAAGCCGCGGACGGGGTCATCGTCCTCGACGACGAGGACCGTGCCCGAACGAGTCGGGAGTTGCGCCGCGACGGCGTGCGATTCCGCCGGGGCTCGCGGGCCGGACTCAACCAGCGGCAGGAAGACCGTGAAGGCGGAACCGCGACCCAGCTCGCTCGTGGCCGTGACCGCTCCGCCCGACTGCCGAACGATGCCGTAAACAGTGGCGAGCCCCAGGCCCGTGCCCTTGCCCGGGCCTTTTGTCGTGAAGAACGGTTCGAACACGTGGCTGAGGGTGTCGTCGCTCATGCCCGTGCCGGTGTCGGAGACCGTCAGCGTGGCGTAGCGTCCAGGGGCGGCCACCGCATGCGCGTGAGCGTATTCGGGATCGAGGTACGTTTCGCCGGTCTCGATCGTCAGGACTCCGCCGTCGGGCATCGCATCGCGAGCATTCACCGCGAGATTCACGATGACCTGTTCCACCTGGCCGGGGTCGGCAAGAACGGCTCCATAGGCAGGCGGCGTCACCGTTACGAGGGATATGTCCTCGCCCAGCAGCCGGCCGAGCATTGGCTCGAGGCTGCGGACCCTGGCGCCCAGATCGACGACCTCGGGCTGAAGCACGGTTCGCCGGGCGAACGCGAGCAACTGCCGGGTGAGCGCGGCGGCCCGATCGGCGGAATGCTCGACCTGCTCGATATCCTGCCGTGCGTCCGCGCCGCTCTCGAGGTCCCGAAGGGCCAGGCTGGCGTAGCCCCTGATAGCGGTCAGCAAGTTGTTGAAGTCGTGAGCGATCCCGCCGGCGAGCTGGCCGATGCCCTCCATCTTCTGGGATTGGCGGAGCTGCGCTTCCAGTGCCGCCCGCTCCGATTCCGACCGCTTCCTGTCCGAGATGTCGCGAGCGATGCTCATCACGGCGGGTTGGCCGCCCAGCTCGATCATCGTCGAGATCATCTCGATAGGGATCACGGTGCCGTCTCGCCGGCGATGAGCCGTCTCGAAAGTGAGTCCGCCCGCCTGCCTCAAGGCGGCTATCCGCTCGGCGACCAGGGCGGCGTTCTCGGGCGTATCGATGTCGGTCGCGGACATCCCGATCAGCTCGTCCTTTCGGTAGCCGAGGCGGTCGCACGCGGTCTGGTTGGCTTCGAAGAATCTGCCCGTCAGGTCACTGATGAAGATGGCGTCGCCGGCGCGCTCGAACAGCGTTCGCCAGCGTGCTTCTGAAAGTCGGAGAGCCTGCTCGGCTTCATACCGGGCCGTGATGTCAACCGCGGCGGTCGCGATGCCCGTGATCTCGCCGTCCTCGCTCTTTAAGGGGGCCTTGGTGATGACCTGACGCCTGATGCTGCCGTCCGCGAAACGCATCGAGGCCTCGTAGATCTGGCCGGGCTCGCCTCGCAGCACCGCGTCATCTCGGGATGTGTGTGTCTCGACGCTGGGCATCCCGAGCTCGGCTAGCGTCTGGCCGACGATCTGCGGTCGCGCCAACCCGGGTCCCTCGGCGAACGCGGTGTTGGCGAGCTGGATGCGCCCGTCGCGGTCCTTCGAAGTAATGGGAATTGGAATCGCGTCGATCAGCTGCTGAAGGAAGCGCGCCTGTTCGCGGACCGTTTCCTGGGCCCGCTTTCTTTCGCCGATGTCCCGCTGGATGCTGAGGACGGCCGGGAGACCGGCGAACTCGATCCGACGGGCCACGACCTCGATCGGGATCAGCGTTCCGTCGCGTCGCAAATGCTCAGCTTCGAATGTGGCGAAGCCCTCATTCATGATGGCGGCCAGACGCTGGGGGACCAGCGGGGCGCTCGACGGAGCGTTGATATCGGCGACGCTGATCCCAATCATCTCGTCACGTTGGTAGCCGAGCTGTTCGCAGATCACTCGATTGACTTCCACGATGCGACCGTCCGGGCGGTGGATCAGGATGCCATCCCCGGCGCCGTCGAATATCGCCCGGAATTGCTCCTCGGAGCGACGGATGGCTGCGTCGATTTCGTGCTCGGCCGTGATGTTGCGGACCGACGACACGACCCCGACGACCTCACCGTCGGCGTTACGGTGAGGGCGGTTCGTCTGCACGACCCAGCCGCGCCGGCCCGTTCCGGGAACCTCGTATTCGTACTCGCGCGAAGCCGGCGACTCGCCCGCGAGGGCTCGAGCGAGGTCTTCGCCGACGCCCTTGGCCATGATCTCCGGGAACAGTTCGTGGGCATTCCCTCCGAGAACCTGGTCTGCGGACAGCGCGGTCAACTCTTCCATGGCCGGATTCCAGAACACAAACCGAAGCTCGCGGTCGTGGACGATCAGGCCCTCGCCGGCGCTCGAAATGATGGTTTCGGTGAAGGCGTTCCGCTCGCGGAGGCCAGCTTCGGCGCGCGTCCGCTCGGTGACGTCGATGAACAGCGCCGCGAACTGGCCCGGAGCGGGACGGAAGGAGCGAACGAGGAAATGGCGTCCGAGCCCCGCGCTGTAGCTCTCGAACTGATCCGGAACGCCGGTGAGCGCGACGCGCCCGTAGCGCTCGATCCACTCGGGCTCGAGGTCGGGAATGACTTCCAGGACCCGCTTGCCCAAGACGTCGCCGGCATGCAGCCCGGTGAGCTTCTCGAACTCCGGGTTGACCTGGAGGAACCGGTAGTCGACAGGCCTGCCTGCGTCGTCGAGGATGATTTCGTGCACGGCGAAGCCAGCGAACACGAGCGCGAAGCCGGCGATCATTTCAGTGAACAGCTGGCGGTCGAAGCCGTCGCCACCTGCGGCCAGAGTCTCGCCCCCCGAATCGATCATTCGAACTCCCTCACGGACGAGCGGGGTGCGCGTGCCGGCTGTGGGCAGCCTGCGGCGTGCGAGGCGGCGTCGGGACGGAAGATGACAGCGCGATACTGGCACCTCGCTCTCGGTCCGTCCACCACCATTCGCATGAGGTATCGAGCCGGCTACAGGGCCTTGACGGCCGCCACCAGTTCCCGGAGGCCCTGTTTCGCGTCGGCGAAGAACATGCCCGTCTTCGGGTTGGTGTAGAGCGGGTTGTCGATGCCGGCGTAACCGCGACCCATCGAACGCTTGAGAACGATGATCGATTTGGCGCGATCTACGTCGAGGATCGGCATGCCGTAGATGGGGCTCGACTTGTCGGTTCGCGACGAAGGGTTCGTCACGTCGTTGGCACCGATGATCAGCACCACGTCGGTCCGCTCGAACTCGGGGTTGATCTCGTCCATCTCCTTGAGAAGCGGGTAAGGAATGTTCGCTTCCGCCAGCAGGACGTTCATGTGGCCCGGCATGCGGCCCGCCACGGGATGGATGGCATACGAGACGTCGATGCCGCGGGCCTCAAGGAGATCGGCCAGTTCGCGGACCCCGTGCTGCGCTTGCGCGACCGCCAGGCCGTAGCCGGGCACGATCACGACCTTGCTCGCATAGGCAAGCTGGATGGCCGCGTCGTCGGCCGAGACCTCGCGGACCGTGCCTCCTTCGACGGTGAGTGCGCCCTGACTGCCTTCGGCCGCTCCGAATCCGCCGATGATGATGTTCAGGATGGAGCGGTTCATCGCGCCCGCCATGAGCCGCGTCAGGATGCCGCCCGAGGCTCCGACCAGAGCGCCGGCGACGATGAGAACCACGTTCCCGACCACGAAGCCGGCCATTGCGACCGCGGTGCCGGTAAAGGCGTTGAGCAGCGAGATGACCACCGGCATGTCCGCGCCGCCGATGGGGAGCACCATCGTGGCGCCGAAGATGAGCGCACACGCGATGGCGGTCACGAGCAGCAGGTCGAGGACCAAGGCGTCGTAGTGGACTGCGCCCGCCCCGGAGAGGACAAGCACTATCGAGACGCTGATCCCGACGACCATGGCCACCGAAGTCAGCTTGCGCCCGCCCCGAAACACGATGGGCCTGCCCGGGATCCTGCCCTGGAGCTTGCCCGAGGCCACGAGCGATCCGGTGAAGGTGACGGAGCCGATGAGGACGTCGAGGATGATGAAGAAGGTCAGCCAGGCGTCGAGCCCGGCCGCCGCGCCACTCTGAGAGCTGAGTCGCAGGAAATCGTCGATTGCAAGGATAGCCGCCGCTCCGCCGCCGACCGCGTTGAAGAGCGAGACGAGCTGAGGCATCGAAGTCATGGCGACCGTGCGTGCCATGTACAAGCCAGTTGCGCCACCCGCCAGCAGGCCGACCACGATGATCGCCCAGTTGCCCGGGCCCGGCTTGAGCTGGCTCACGTAGATCAACTCGGCGACGACGGCCACGATCATGCCGAGCGACGAGAGCCGGTTGCCGTTCCGTGCCGTGACCGGCGAGTTCATCAAGTGCAGGCCGAGCACGAAGAAGGCCGCGCCGATGAGGAAGGCAATTTGAACGAGGTGCTGGAGATTGCTTGTATCCATGACGGGCATCTCGTCAGCTGGCTGGCTTGTCGGCCTTGGGGGCCGGGCGTCGCCTGAACATCTGGAGCATCCGATCGGTGACCCAGTACCCACCCACGACGTTCGCGCCGGCGAAGACCACCGCGACGAAAGCCAGCGCCCCGGTGAGCGGATTGTCCGCGGTCGCCGCGAGCGCGATCGCCCCGACGAGGACGATCCCGTGGATCGAGTTCGTGCCTGACATCAGTGGCGTGTGCAACGTTGCCGGAACCCTGCTGATGACTTCGAAGCCGAGCAGGATCGCCAGCACGAAGAACGTCACGTAGTTGATCAGGTCGCTGATGTTCATGCCGTGGCGTCTCCCTTGGGTTCGGGCGTCAGGAGCTTCTTCGTTGCTTCCTGGACAACCTGGCCGCCGTAAGTGATTACCGTGGCGGCGGTGATCTCGTCGTCGAAATCGAACTCGAGCTTGCCCGCCTTGACGAAGTTCAGCAGCAGGCTGGAGATGTTGCGCGAGTAGAAGATGCTCGCGCCGGTTGCCATCGCCGCAGGCAGATTCGATGGCGCGTGGATCTCCACTCCGTTCGACGAAGTGACGATCTTGTCCGGCTTGGACAGCTCGCAATTTCCGCCGAGGTCGCTGGCCGCCATGTCCACCAGCACCGATCCGGGTTTCATGGCTTCGACCGCGGCCTTCGTTACGAGTACCGGCGGTCGCCGGCCGGGTACCTGGGCCGTGGTAATCACGATGTCATGGGCGGCGATGACGCCGTTCAGTTCGGCCTGCTGCGCGGCTTGCTCTTCCGCCGTCAGCGCGCGGGCATATCCGCCCTCTCCGGTCGCGTCGGTGACGGAGGTGAGGGTCACGAACTGGGCACCGAGCGATTCGACTTGCTCTTTGGTTTCCTTCCGTACGTCATAGGCTCGGACCATCGCACCGAGGCGGCGGGCAGTGGCGATTGCCTGGAGACCCGCCACGCCGACACCGAGCACCAGGACGTTGGCGGGCCGCGCAGTTCCGGCGGCCGTGGTCAGCAGCGGGAAGTACCGTCCAAACGAGTCGGCGGCGATGAGAGCGGCTTTGTAGCCCGCGATGTTCGCCTGCGACGACAAGGCGTCCATGCCCTGCGCGCGACTCAGAGTTCGCGGGATGGCGTCCATGCTCACGGCCGTGATCTTGTTGCGCGCCAGCATCGACATCGCATGAGGATCGAGCAGCGGAGCCAGCATGCCGATCACGACCTGGCCGGGGTGGAAGAGTTTCACTTCCCAGGGAGTCGGGCGCTGGACGCGAAGGATCACGTCGCAGCTCTCGTAGAGAGTCGCGGTCGTCACGATTTTTGCGCCGGCATCCACGTAGCTGTGGTCCGGAAAGGAAGCGCCTGCGCCCGCGCCGCGCTCCACGAGCACGGTCAGCTTTGCGCCTCGGAGCTTGTCCGCCGTCTCGGGGATCAGCGCCACGCGCCGTTCGCCCGCTGCGATCTCCTTGGCGACGCCCACTTTCATTGCGACACCACCTGCTGCACGCGTATCCGACCGGCCGAGTTCATGAAAGAGCGCCCAGCAAGGACGCTTCCGAAGTCTAGCCGGGCGCGGCTGGCAGCGTCTCGCGAACCGACTACCGACCCGGCTGTCGCGAAGGGACACTCGCCGGGATCGGCAGACCCGAAAGGCGCCCATACGTCGCGGGGAACCTGAAATGCCATGTGGTTACATCACCCGGAAGGGGTATAGTCGCGATGGTATCGTCGAAACAATCGACGATCTGGTCCCCAACGGGTCGTGGGCTGCAAGAGAGGTTTGGACGATGGTCACAGTTCGAAAAGCCGACCCGGCGCTCATGGACAAAGCTGCCAAGCCGTCGCGTGAACTCAGTCCTGCCGCAAAGGCCCGTGAGCAGCAGCAGCGTCAGTTCAGGCGCCTCATCGGTCAGCTCAAAGGACCTGAGCAGGTATTCGCCGTCAGGCTCGACGCCGATGAGAAGCCCATCACCATCAGGCAGCGACTTCTCCGTGTAGCAGCCGACGCGAAGGTCGAGATCGCGGTGCGAAAGCACGCCGACGGTTTCCTGGTCGGGCTTCTCACACCTGAGCGTCGCACGAATCGCGGTCGTCGCCAGTCAACTCCCAGGACGTAATCGCCGACGATCCCGCGGGCACCGGCGATGTAGGGGCGTGATCGTGGAGCGAGGTCGAGACGAGGGCGCTGAACCCCAGCCGGGAGCTGACAGCCTAGACGCGATCTCCAACCGTCGGCGACTGATAGAAATCAGATGCGGCTTCGCCCAGCTGTCGCGTCGAGAGGCGGACGCTGCGGCTAACCGCGTTTCGGAAGCTCGGGACGTCTACTACCAGCAGCTGGCCCTGGTCTCGAGCCTTACGGCTGAGATCAACCCCGAAGCCATGAGGGTGGCCAAGGAAGCGGCCCACCGCGATTTCCGGGCCAGGGTCGGCGCAGCGCGGATCCGCGCACATGTCGAACTGGCGGCCACGATCTGGCTGGACGAGATCAACAAGATCAACCGGGGCCTTGCCGAGCAGCACGCTCGGATCAAGAAAGAACGCGATGAGGCCACGAGGCTGGACGCGGAACTGGATCGGGTGGCGGCTACGGCCGAGACGAGCCGAACCATGGCCGAGGCCGCGGAGGCGGCTTGCCGGGCGGCCCAGCTCGGTATCGTCGAACCCGATTCTTCTCCGGGGGGCGTCGCAATCGGCACGTCTGCCGCCGACCGCATGGAAGCACGTGCCGCTGAGCAGGCCGCGGGCCGGGATGCGACGAACGCGGAGACCGACATGACAGCGGTCGCGCCGCCGGCCGTGGTTCCGCTCCCGGCCGTGGCTCCGCCACCGCCCGTGGCTCCGCCACCGCCCGCGGCTCCAGCGTCGGCCGGTGCCGACGAACCCGCCGCCGTGCCGGCGCCACTCGAGCCGAAGGTCGACTATGGAGGCTCGCGGCCGCCCACGATAGTGCGGCTGCTGCGTCGAGATCGAGCGGCCATGAATCGGCTCGTCGAGGCACTCGGCGGAGGCGACATGGATCAGCGGCGTCGCTGGCAGCTCCTGCTGTCGAACTTCGTCGACGCCGTCGCCGCCGCGGCCATCGACAGCGGCTGCCTCGACTTCCCCTCCGGCAACGCGTTCTGGAATCAGTTCGACCGAGAGCAAGCTCGCGAAGTCGCTCGCGGACTCGCCGCGCTCGGCTTTCGATACGACGGCATGTCGCAGTTCGCCGACGGGCGCGTGCCCGAAAGACGGGATCTCGCCGTTGCCGTGGGCCAGGCTGGGCTGTACCAGGTCCGGGTCCGCCACTGGCCTCTGCCCGAGGAAACGGCGGGGCTCATGGACAACGTCCGCGTGAACACCGAGATGCTTCTCGCCGAAGACGCGCCGTCCTTCGCGATGGGCGAACTCATGCGCCTGCTCGGCTGGCGCTCGGACCTGCTCGCCGACCTGTGGAACGAGTGGCCGCGCTTGCGTCCGCTCTTGCTGGCGCCGAGCCCTATCTAGTTGCGCGACCCGCAGGTTTCCCGACGGTTTGGCATGCCGCTGACGATCTTCACGCTATGCAAATGGTGTTTGCGTTGGCTCAAGACCGGCGCGGCTGACCCTCCGGAGCCAACGCCGGCTGAGCGTGGAAACGCTGCGAGTCCAGCCCCAAGACGCCGATCTTCCTCGATCCGGCCCCCCGTCTGTGCTCGACGCAACTGGTGTTGGCATTCCGCAGATACCGCGGGTATAGAGCCCTCCCCGCCCAGCTCTTGCTCGTCGCTACGGGCCAGCACCGTCCCGGCGCCGGTTGGCCGCTCGCCAACGGTCCAGGCTCCTCGGGACCAAGTCGCTAGGAAGCCGTTCCGCCGCTTCGGGCCGCCGATTCGGCCGCGAGAGCTTCTTTCGCCTCGGGACTCTCATCGGGATCCTGGTCGAGCACGACGAGCCGATACGCCTCGGCGGCGGCGCTGCCGATGAACGCTCCTTGCTCGGCGAGCCGGTCCCGGATGCGCGCGAACACTCCTTCGGCATCGTGGAGTTGGCTGGCGTGCGCGCGGAGCGCCTCGATCTTGCGATCGGCGGTGGCCGATACGTCGATCCAGACGTCCGCCTGGTTCGTCCACATCATGTAGATCCGCCGGACCTTGTGCGCTTCCAGTCCGTTTTGGGCGAGCCAGGGAAATGCAAGCGGATTGCGGGCGGCGGGATAGATCGCGTCCACGGCCGCCATCGCGGCCGCCCGATGATCGGTGTGATTGATGCCCCCGCCACGATGGACCACGACCTCGGGGTCGCCGCAGAACACGGCGTCGGGCCTGAAGGTCCGGATCTCCCGCACCAGCATCTCCCGGAGCGAGAGATCGTTGACCAGGTTCCCGTCCGGCTGGTGCAGGAAGGTGACGCCTTTGTAGCCCACGATCTCAGCTGCTCGACGCTGCTCCGATTCGCGGGCACGGGCGAGCTCGAGCGGGTCCATGTTCGGGTCCTCACCTCCGGCATCGCCTGAGGTGCAGCACACGAGCCAGCCTTCCGAGCCCTCGGAGATCCAGGCGGCGGCCGCCCCGGCAGGGCCGAAGTCGGCGTCATCGGGGTGCCCGACGATCACCATGAAGCGACGGGGGCGCCAGCTGTGCGGGGCGATCTGTTCGACGGTCATGACATGTCCTGGCTGCTGAATCGAAGATCTATGGTGACGGGTAGCAACGGTCGGTGAGTGGGATTCTTTTAATGTTGGCGCGAATCACTTCCCCTGTCTTGCCGATGGGAGTTATCATGCCGGCCGAGGCTTCGCTCGTCTCCCCCCACGGGCGAAGCCTCTCTTCATGCCCCGAGCGGGGCGAGGCAGCCATACCCCCGGCGCGGCCTATACGGCGGCCGAACGGGCTTCGCGCAAGGCGTCCAGCACCTCGGCGGCGTGGCCTTCGGCCTTGACCTGAGTCCAGACGTGGGCGATTCTCCGATCTGGACCAATCAGGAAGCTGGTTCGCAGGATGCTCATGTACGTCCTGCCGTATTTCGTCTTCTCGCCCCAGGCTCCATAGGCGTCGGCAACGACGTGCCCCACGTCCGGAAGAAGCGTGAACGGCAGGCCGTACTTGGCGCGGAATGCCGCCTTGCTCGCGGCGCCCTGAGGGCTGAGACCCCAGATTTCCGTGTCGACATCCGTGAATGAGGAGTGGGCGTCGCGGAACGAGCATGCTTCCTTGGTGCAGCCCGGGGTGTCGTCTCCGGGATAGAAATAGACGACCGTGAAATGGCCGCCACGGTCCGAGAGGCGATGCTGCCGTCCTTCGTCGTCGCGGAGTTCGAAATCGGGGGCGAGCTCGCCCACATTCGGAATGTCGCTCATCGGCTCAGATTAGCCGCGCCTGCCTGGATGCAGCGGCCGCGGGCCGCCTTCTCCCACTGGGCGCAATGGCGGTCTGAGCGTCAGCCGGTGGCCAGGAAGCGATCGACCCATTCGACGACGGACTCTGCCGACTCGACTGCACCCGCGGCCATAAGCTCGTCGGCCTCGGCCAGCAGGGACACTATCCCGACGCCCCGAACTCCGGCCGCAGCTGCCATCCGGACGTCGTCGAGCGCGTCGCCAACGTAGACTGCTTCCTGAGGCGCGGCGCCTGCCATCTCCAGGGCCAGCTGCAACGGACGCGGGTCGGGCTTCCCCGAGGCGGTGTCGTGGCCGTAGACCCGCACCGTCAGCAACCCATCGATGCCGAGTCGCGCCAGCTGCGGCTCGACCTCGTCCCGGCTGCCGCCCGTGACGATGCCGAGCGTGAACCGGGCCGCAGCGAGTCGGGTCATGGCCTTTGCGATCCCCGGAAATGGTCGCGTTTGGTCGCTTCGGAACGTGGTCGTCCAGACTTGAACGGCTTCGTGCGTCCGAGCCTCGGGTATGCCAAGCGCGCGATACATCGAGCGCCAATTTGGAGAGAAGGTCCGTCGGAAGATGGCCTCGTCGATGGGCACACCGATCTTTCGGCAGATCGCGGCGTAGGTCTCGAAGATCGCCCGCATCGAATCGACGATGGTTCCGTCCCAGTCGAAGAGGATGGCTCGCATGACGGTCCATCCTACGGTTCTTCGCAGAGCGAGACCGGATCTTCCGGGCCGGCACCCGGCGGAACGTCTGGTGCTACGATTTGGGAAACTGAATACGCCTCCGGGGAGCGCCACAAGCGCTGAGAGTGCGGCACCTGCCGCAGACCCGCCGTACCTGATCTGGGCAATACCAGCGAAGGAAGCAGGCTCGACCTCGCTCGCCGCACTCCCCGCGGAGCGCGGCGATGCTGTCTTTCGAGGTCGAAGATGAACGGGACGGATCCACGGTGACGGTCAACGAGCGGCCGGGTGACGAGCCGCGGCGTCCGCGCGCCCTTACGATTGCCGGCTCCGATTCGGGCGGCGGCGCGGGCATCCAGGCCGATCTCAAGACGTTCAGCGCATTCGGTGTCTACGGAACCTCGGCGATCACCGCGATCACGGCGCAGAACACGCTCGGCGTGCGTGCCATCCACGAGGTTCCACCCGGCGTCGTGGCCGCCCAGATCGACGCGGTTCTGGAGGATATCGGGGCGGACGCGGCCAAGACGGGGATGCTCTCGAGCGCGCCGATCATCGAAGCCGTAGCCGATCGGCTACGGGCTCACTCGATCGCAGCCCTTGTGGTGGACCCGGTGATGGTCGCCAAGAGTGGCGACGCCCTGCTGCGCCCCGAAGCGGTCCAGGCCCTGCTCGAGCTGATCCTGCCGCTGGCAGCGGTAGTTACGCCCAACGCGCCCGAGGCCTCGGTCCTGTCCGGCATCGAAGTGAGGGACGCTCAGTCGGCGCGTGAAGCAGCTCGACGGATCCACGACCTCGGGCCGGCGGTCGTCATCGTCAAAGGCGGGCACCTCGACGGCGAACGGTCAGACGACCTCCTGTTCGACGGTCGATCCTTCGAGCTCCTCTCGGGCAGGCGAATCGACACGCCCCACACTCACGGCACCGGCTGCACTTTCTCGGCTGCCATCGCCGCCTGCCTGGCTCGGGGGATGGCGCCGCTCGAGGCGGCACGTGAAGCACGCGCCTTCCTGCAGGGAGCGATAGAACACGCCGAGCCACTCGGCGGAGGCCACGGGCCGGTGAACCATCTCTGGAGGACGCCCTATGTCTGAACTCGATCTGGCAGAGCTGACCGCGCAGTCGCTGGCCCGCATACGAGAACGCACGCCGCTCATCCACAACATCACCAACTTCGTCGTGATGAACGACACCGCCAACGTCCTGCTCGCGTTAGGGGCTTCGCCGGTCATGGCGCACGCCATCGAGGAAGTGCGCGAGATGGTGGCCTATGCCGGTGCGCTGGTCCTGAACATCGGAACTCTCGAGGAGCGCTGGATCGAAGCGATGCTGGCTGCAGGCGAGGAGGCGAACGCCCGCGGCATCCCGGTCGTGCTCGATCCGGTCGGAGCGGGCGCTACCGCCTTCCGGACCACGACCACCGAACGGATCCGTTCCGGCGTGAAGGTGGCCGTGGTCCGCGGCAACGCTGCCGAACTGGCCACCGTTGCCGGGATGGAGGCGAAGATCCGCGGCGTGGACTCCGTCGCGTCGGCAGCCCCCGCGGCGGCGGCTAGGCTGGCCGCGGCGCGCTTCGGGGGAGCGGCGGTCGTCAGCGGGGTCATCGATTATGTTTCCGACGGCAGCCGTGTGGCCGAAATCCACAATGGGCACCCGCTCATGGGCCGGATCACGGGGTCCGGATGCATGGCCACCGCTACCGTCGGCGCCTTCCTGGCTGTCGAGCAGGACCCGTTCCTTGCCGCCGCGGAGGCCATGGTCGCCTTCGGGATCGCCGGAGAGCTGGCTGCCGAGAAGAGCGACGGACCGGGCACGTTCCGCACCCAGCTGATGGACTCGGTGGCAGCCCTGGACAGCGCCACGATCCTGGCTCGCGCCAGGGTCACGGTGCGGGAGGCCCAGCCGGCATGACCGATATGGCGATTGGCGGCCCTGGCTCCGGTGCCGAGCCGCGTTCCGCGGGCGTCGCGGAGCGGGCCCGACGCCGCGATCTGCTCCGGCGCGCGGGGGTCTATCTCGTAACTGAGGAATCCCTGAGCGCGGGCCGGCGCTCGGAGCAGATTGCCGAAGCGGCGCTTGCGGGCGGCGTGCGGGTAATCCAGGTGCGCGAGAAGAACGGATCGGCGCGCCGGGCCCTGGAGATCGCCATGGCGGTTCGACGACTCACGCGCCGATATGACGCGCTCCTGATAGTGAACGACCGGATCGACATCGCCCTTGCCGCCGAGGCCGACGGCGTTCATCTGGGCCAGGAGGACCTGCCGGTGCCGGCCGCCCGGCGCCTCCTCTGCGAGGCCGCCCTGATCGGGCTGTCGATCACGGATGCTGCGCAAATGGGCGGGCCGGATGCCGTCCTGGCCGACTGCCTGGGCGTGGGCGCCATCTTCCCGACCGGCTCCAAGACGGATGCCACCCTGACGGGGCTGGCGCTGCTCGCCGACGTGCGTGCGGCCGGAGCCGCCTGGTGCCCGCCGATAGTGGCAATCGGCGGCATCACGGCTGAGAACGCGGGAGCCGCAATCCGCGCCGGCGCAGACCTCGTGGCGGTCATCAGCGCCATCACCGCCGCGCCCGATCCGGGAGAGGCGGCCGCCGCGCTCCTGGACGCGGTGCGATCAGCGGCGGTTCTTCGATGAGTGGCGCCGGGGAGTTCGAGCTGATCGAGGCGCTGGCTAGCCGTCTCGATCCGGCCGCCGATGGTCTGGGCATCGGCGACGATGCCGCGGCGTGGCAGCCCAGCCCCGGGGCGCTGGTCGTGGCCACGACCGACATGCTCGTCGAGGGCGTCCATTTCCGCCTCGACTGGACATCGCCACGGGATCTCGGCTGGAAAGCGCTGGCGGTCAACCTGTCCGACCTCGCGGCAATGGGAGCCACGCCCGGCCGGGCCCTCGTCTCGGTGGCGTTGCTGCCGGGCCAGGCGGCGCTCGTCGAGGAGATGTACGAGGGCTTGAGCGAGTTGGCCCGCCTCACCGGCACGCGGGTCGTCGGTGGCGATACGGTCCGCACTTCGGGGCCGCTGGTCGTGAACGTGGCGCTCATCGGCGAGGCGGAGCCGGGACGGCTGCTGCGGCGGGGCGGCGCGCTGCCAGGCGACCTGCTCGTCCTGACCGGAGCGGTCGGTGCGGCGGCGGCCGGCCTCGTCCTTCTGCTCGAAGGCGACCCCGAGCGGCTTCCCCGACCCGAAGCCAGCCCCCTCCTGGCGGCACACCATCGCCCTCAGCCGCGGCTTGCCGCCGGCCGAACGCTTGCCGGCCTCGGCGTCCGCTGCGCGATCGACGTCAGCGACGGAGTGGCCAGCGAAGCGTGGCATCTGGCCCGCGCCAGCGGCATCGCCATCAGGCTCGACACGGACCTGCTGCCGCTCGCCTCCGCGGCCGTGTCGATGTTCGGCGAGGCAAGAGCGCGCCAGCTCGCGGTCTCAGGAGGCGAGGATTACCAGCTGCTGTTCACCGTGCCCAAAGCTCGAGTGGCCGAGGTGATGGCGGCACTGAGCCCCGAAGACCGCCCGACGGTGATCGGTGAGGTGGTCGGTCTGCGTCCGGGCGGAGATGTCCAGCTGCTCGCTGAGGGCCGCGTCGTCGAGTCGGTTCGGCCCGGATACGTGGCGTTCTGAGGATGGTCGCGGAAGCTCAGCCCCTCGGAGTCCCTCGCCGCGACCTCGTCGCGGCGACGATCGGCATCGAACGCGTGCCAGATCGCTTTCGCGTGCTCGGATTCCTCGACTACTTCGTCCTCTGGGCCGACCTCGGCGTGGGCCTCCTGGTCCTGCTCGCGGGTACGGCTCTCGTGCCGGGCCTGGGCTTCTGGGAGGCGATCGCCGCCATCCTCGTCGGAACCCTGATAGGCAACGTGATGCTCGGCCTGGCCGGAGTCGTCGGGAGCGACAACGCCATTCCGTCGATGGTCAGCCTGCGGCCCAGCTTCGGTCTTCGCGGTAGCTACCTGCCCAGCCTCATCAACGTCGTCCAGCTGGTGGGCTGGGGCGCGTTCGAGCTGGTCATCATGGCCCAGGCTTCGGCCCGCCTGACCGAATCGATCTTCGGTGCATCGAGCTATCCGTTCTGGGCGATCCTGTGGGGGATCGTCGTCATCGTGTTCGCGCTGGGAGGCCCACTCGTCGTGGTCCGCCAGTGGCTGGAAAAGGCCGGCATCTGGATCGTGCTCGTGACCGGGGCATGGATGGCTATCTATGTGGTCAGTCACGCCAACTTCACGGCGCTGGTGAGCAGGCCTGGCGACGGCAGCCTGAACTTCGCCCAGGGGATCGATCTCGTGGTGGCGATGCCGATCTCCTGGCTGCCGCTGATCGCCGACTTCAACCGCTTCGCCAAGAGCTCTCGCACGTCGTTCTGGGGAACGGTTTCGGGCTTTGCGGTCTCCAACGTCCTGTTCTACACCCTGGGCGTGCTGCTGATCCTCGTGCTGCCGACGTCGGACCTGATCGGCTCGATCATGACCGTCGCCTTCGGCACGGCCGGCCTGGCGCTCCTCCTCGGCGACGAAACCGACAACGCCTTCGCGGACGTCTACTCGGGCGCGATATCGATCAAGAACGTGCTGCCTGGGCTCTCGACCCGCCTGCTCGTGGCTTCGATTGGGGGCCTTTGCCTGGCGATTGCCCTGACGGTCGATCTCG